>Ga0247611_10003496_pt1 | contig 23219 bp, 17 predicted proteins | sample 177DNAGHGhighgp2_FD_192422 | JGI IMG/M metagenome (GOLD analysis project Ga0247611, IMG submission 192422) | Sheep rumen microbial communities from Palmerston North, Manawatu-Wanganui, New Zealand - 1770 DNA GHGhigh gp2 | ecosystem: Host-associated > Mammals > Digestive system > Stomach > Rumen... | reverse complement strand
AGGATGAAGCACATGCTAAAAAAGGCTCTACTTTAATTCCACTTGATGAGGTTTTAGAAACTTTAGAAACTGGCACGGTTCAAGCCGATATTGCTCAAACAATTTTCCAGTTAAAGAACTGTAACATCAATCTATTGATTGATTCACTTCGAATTTTTCTCAAAAGAAAAGACGTTCATCCAAACTTTCGAACCTACGTTTTAATCTATCTTGTTGATCAAAAATATGACTCGGAAATTGAAGTCCTAATTCGTGACAAAATTGTGGTGGTCAACCCATCAAAAATTACGCCGCCTTTTATGCATCAAGATTTCAATGAAGTGTGCCGTCAAATCACGATTTTTTCTAATGGTGATACCTCAGTCACTGAGACCGCTCTTCACTTGTTTAACTGCTATATCTTAGACACTTATCCAGAAGACATTTATGCTGATGGAATTATTGAGTTAGCCCAAGCTTTTGTTTATATTGCAATGGGCTATCTCCAACAAAAACCTTCGTTTACATCGTCTCTTGCATCTAAGATTCAAGAGATATTAGAATCAACCGAGCCAATCAAACTCTAATATAAATAATTATCTTTCTCGTTGCATTAGGAGGTATATTTTAATATACTTTTTAATGCTCATTCGAAAAGGAGATACTTATGAAAAGAGTCGTCAATAAATTAGAAAATTCCAAAGTTGAAGTACTTTGTGATGTCGATGAATTAACTTGGAAAGACGCTCAAGAAAAAGCTTTCCAAAAGTTAGCTAGCGAACTCGAAATCAAAGGCTTCCGAAAAGGAAAAGCCCCAGAAAGCATTGCTCGCAAGCACATCGATTTAGGTAAAATCTTTAACGAAGCAATCAATTTAATGCTCCAGCCAGCATATGAAGAAGTTCTTCGTGAAGAAAAACTCCAACCATTTGCTCGTCCAAGTGTTGATGTTACTAAAGTAAGCGATACAGAACTTCAACTTAAGTTCGTCATTATCCTTGCTCCAGAAGTTAAACTCGGACAATACAAAGGATTAAACATCGAAAAGGCCAAAGTTAGCGTTTCTGAAAAGGAAGTTAACGAAGCGATTGATCGTTTAGTCGCTGGAAATGCTAGCTTAGTCGTTAGCGAAAAGCCAGCCAAAGAAGGTGACACAGTTGTCATGGACTTTGTTGGTAAAGTTGATGGAAAAGAATTTGAAGGTGGAAAAGCCGACAATTATTCCTTAGAACTTGGTTCACATCAATTCATTCCAGGGTTTGAAGAACAACTCGTTGGCAAGAAAGCCGGTGAAGTTGTCGAAGTTAATGTCAAATTCCCAGAACAATATGTTCCAGAACTTGCTGGTAAAGATGCCGTCTTTACATGTACCATTCACGAAGTGAAGGAAAAAGTTCTTCCGGAATTAAACGAAGAACTCATTAAAGACTTAAATATTCCAGAAGTGAAAGATGTTGAAGGTTTAAAGAAACATCAAAAAGAGCAAATCAAGGCTCAAAAAGAACAAAACGCCCAAAACGAAGTCTTAAATAAAATTATCGAAAAGATTTCGGAAGGCGCAACCATCGAACTCGCTCACGAAATGATTGATGACGAAGTCGAAGGAATGAGAAAGAATCTTGAACAACAGATTCAATCTCGTGGAATGACTGTTGAACAATATTTACAAATCACCGGTCAAAAAGAAGAAGATTTATCCAAGAAGATGCATGAAGATGCTGAAAAGAATCTCCGCGCTATCCTAGTCATGGAACAAATCGCTAAAGAAGAAAAAATCGGCGTTGAAGATGCTGATGTTGAATTCGAAATGGCCAAGATCGCTGATCAATACCATATGGAACTCGACAAGGTAAAAGAAATTCTTGGTAAAGATTTACCACGTTTCAAAGCCGAAATTCGTCAACGTCGTATTACCGATTTCTTACTTAATGAAAACGTTGCTAAGTAATTAATTACTTATGCATTTCTAAAATGAAAGGAAAGGAGTAGTTATGGCTGATAATAACAAAACGAAATTTACATTACCATTACTAATCACGAAAGCTTATACCCTTTTCCCAGGCACACATGATGAAAAGATTGATGCTGGAAGAGATTTTTCAATCAAAGCTATTCAAGCCAGCCGCGATAATGAATCGTCTCTTTTAGTTATTGTTTCTCAAAACAATGCCAAAATCGAAACCCCAACAATCAAAGACATCTATAAGGTTGGAACATTGTGCCGAATTACCACATACGCGGACATGAAGTCGTATGTGACTGTTCGTGTGAATTCATCAGTTCGTGTCAAAATTAACAACATCTCGTTTGACCAATCTGGCTTCTATGTCGCTGATGTAGAAGTCCTTGAGGACATTCCGGGTGACTCACAGAACGTCGTATCCTTATTAAAGGATATTACTTCCATGTTACCAAAGGTTCAACGTGTTGCTGGTGCTTTACCAAGAAGTATTTATACTTCTTTAAGTTCCCAAGGAATGAATCCTGGTGAACTTGCGGATGCTCTTGCTCCATATCTTTTCCTAAACGAAGTTGGCCGCCAAAAAATCTTAGAAGCGGTGAACGTTGAAGAAAGATTATCTTTAGTCGCTCAATCCTTAAAAGAATCACTTGTGGAAGCCAAAGTTGATGCCGACATTACTCGTGAAGTTTCTAAACAAACCGAGAAACAACAGAAGGATTATATCCTTCGCGAGAAGATGAAAGCGATCAAAAAGGAACTTGGCGAAGATCCAGAAAGTGCTGAAGATGAAGATACTATTCTCAAACGCCTTGAAGAGAATCCTTATCCAGAACACGTTAAAGCTAAAGTCAAGCAAGAACTCAAACGTTACCAAATGATGCCACAAGCATCGCTTGAATCATCGCTTATCATGAGTTACATCCAAACATTAATGGATGTGCCATGGTACCAAGAAACCGAAGATAATAATGATCTGAAGAATGTTCAAAAGATTTTAGACGAAGACCATTATGGTCTTGATAAGGTCAAAAAGCGTATCGTTGAATATTTAGCTGTTAAGCAAAAAACAAATAGCTTAAAAGCTCCAATTCTCTGCTTCTATGGACCTCCAGGATGTGGTAAGACTTCCCTTGGAAAGTCAATAGCCCGTGCTTTAGGAAGAAAGTTCTTTAAGGCAAGTCTTGGTGGAATCTCTGACGAAGCCGAAATTCGTGGACATAGACGTACATATGTTGGAAGTATGCCTGGACGCATTATCTCAGGCATGAAACGCGTTGGTGTGATTAACCCTGTTTTCCTTCTTGATGAAGTTGACAAACTTGGTTCCTCCTATAAAGGAGATCCAGCTAGCGCCATGCTTGAAGTCTTGGACCCAGAGCAAAACTTTGCCTTCAATGATAACTATCTTGAAGAACCATATGATTTAAGCAAAGTTCTCTTCATTGCCACAGCGAACTATTTAGAAAATGTTCCAGCTCCACTCCGCGATCGTTTAGAACTCATTGAGGTGAACTCTTACACGGAGTTTGAAAAAATTCAAATCGCGAAGAACTTCTTGTTTAAGAAGCAAACCGAAGCGAACGGATTATCCAATAAGCAAATTTCATTTAGCGAAGCTGCTTATAAAACCATCATTCAAGAATATACTCGTGAAGCTGGTGTCCGTGAACTTGAACGTTTAATTGGATCCATCTGTCGTAAAGTAGTTGTTGATTTGTTGACAAATCACGATGTTGAAAAAATTGCTATTACTCCAGAAAAAGTACACAAATATTTAGGCACTCCAATCTTTGAAAATTCCAAGAAAGAAGAGAACGCCCAAGTTGGTGTAGTTACTGGATTAGCTTATACTCAGTTTGGTGGAGACATCCTTCCAATCGAAGTGAACTACTTCCCAGGAAAGGGTAGTTTGATCCTCACTGGTAAACTTGGAGATGTAATGAAGGAAAGTGCAACGATTGCCCTTGATTATGTCCGTGCAAACGCGACAAAATATTCGATTGATTCGAAAGTATTCGCTGAAAGTGACTTCCATATTCACTTCCCAGAGGGTGCCGTTCCAAAGGATGGTCCAAGTGCTGGTGTTGCGATTACGACCGCAATCATCTCCTGCTTAACCAACCGTCCAGTTGATAACAACGTCGCAATGACTGGTGAAGTGACATTAAGAGGTCAAGCTCTTCCAATTGGAGGCTTAAGAGAGAAATCACTCGCTGCTTTACGTAGTGGAATTAAAACCATTATTGTTCCTAAAGAGAACAAAAAAGCAGTGGATGAATTACCAAAAGAAGTTAAAGACAATCTCAGTATCGTTTATATGAATAATGTTGACGATGCAGTAAATGTCGCTATTCTAAAATAACTATGATTGATTTCCGACGTGTTGATTTTGTTAAATCGGCGCCTAAACTCGCTGATAAGCCAGAAAGAGATCTTCCTGAAGTTCTTTTTGTTGGTAAATCAAACGTCGGGAAATCATCATTGATTAATGCCTTAACAGGCCGAAAGAATCTTGCTTATACATCTTCAAAACCTGGTTTTACTAAGCTACTCAATTATTTTATAATTGATGACAAGTTCTACCTCGTTGACGCTCCGGGATATGGTTATACCGCAAGTGGAAGCCGTGATGTTGATTCTTTCGGAGAGATGATGGAGAAATATTTCTCTAATCCTCATCTTAAACTCGTTGTTTTCCTTGTTGATTCTCGTCACAAGTTAAGTAAAGACGACGAAGACTTTTATTCCTTTTTAAAGGAATCTAATCTTCCTTACGTCCTCGTGAATACAAAGGTTGATAAACTTAACCAAAAGGATTCTGCGGCGCTTAGAAAGCGTATGAAAAACGATGTTAAGGAAGAAAATTATCTCGAAGTTTCTTCATTGAAGAAAGAAACTCTTGATAAATTACGCGCTGAGATTACTCGCGCAGTTGAAAATTAAAACATTCATTGTTTATAGATAATGCTTTGTTATAATTAGAGTATCGTTGACCAAGAGGTTAATTAGAATACTTTGCTAAGAGAGAAGTTGGTTGGTGCAAAACTTCCAAAGTTCTAATTATTGTCGCTTGCGAGATTGAATAGGAATATTCCGTAGTTCTGCGATAAAGACAAATGAAGTGCTATAACATATGTTATAGAATTAAGGTGGTACCACGTGAAAGCGTCCTTAGACGGAACGCTTTTTTATTTTTGTTGGAGGTGATCGTATGTTAGATAAACGTTATGATCCGAAGAAAGTTGAACAAGGAAAATACGATTTTTGGAAATCAAAAGGATATTTTACTGCTGGAGATAAATCAAAATCCCCGTTTTCGATGGTAATTCCTCCTCCAAATGTTACTGGTAAACTCCACCTTGGTCACGCTTGGAATACAACTATTCAAGACATTACTGCTCGATACAAAAAACTCAAAGGTTTTGATGTTCTCTGGTTACCTGGAATGGATCACGCTGGCATTGCTACGCAAGCTAAAGTCGAAGAAAAACTTCGCAAGGAAGGTATTTCTCGATATGACCTCGGCCGAGAGAAATTCTTAGAGAAAGCCTGGGAATGGAAGCATGAATACGCTAAGAATATCCATGAACAATGGGCTAAAATGGGCTTAATGCTCGATTATAGCCGTGAAAGATTCACACTTGATGAAAATCTTAGCCGTGCTGTTCGACACGTCTTTAAGACGTTATACGATAAAGGTCTGATTTATCGTGGAGAACGTATCATTAACTATGACCCAGAACTTAAAACGGCTTTAAGTAATATTGAAGTTGAATACTTCGATGATCCGGGCAAGTTCTATTACTTTAAATATCCAATCGTTGGTTCAAAAGAATATCTAACCGTTGCGACAACTCGTCCTGAAACAATGTTTGGCGATGTCGCCGTCTTTGTGAACCCAAACGATAAACGTTATAAACATCTTATTGGCCAAAAGGTGATTAACCCAGCTAATGAAGAACCTTTACCAATCATGGCTGACGAATATGTCGACATTGAATTTGGTACAGGTGCAATGAAATGTACACCTGCCCACGACCCAAATGACTTCGCTTTAAGCGAAAAGTATCATTTAGATCGTCCAAAATGTATGGATTTAGATGCGAAGATGAGCGATATCTGTGGCAAATACAAAGGAATGGACCGTTATGAATGCCGTGAAGCTTTAGTGAAACAGATTGAAGCTGATGGACGTTTAATCAAGATTGAAGACATCGTTCACCAAGTTGGTCACTCTGAAAGAAGCCACACAGTGGTTGAACCAATGCTTTTAAAACAATGGTTTGTGAAGATGCGTCCACTTGCTGACCAAGCCTTAGCTAAATCGGAAGTGAACTTCGTTCCGACCAGGTTTAATCACACTTTCCGTCAATGGATGGAGAATGTTGATGACTGGTGCATTTCTCGTCAACTCTGGTGGGGACATCGTATTCCTGCTTATTATAATAAGCAAACTGGAGAGATTTTAGTTTCTGAAGAAGAGATTAATGATCCAAATTATATCCAAGACGAGGACGTCTTAGACACATGGTTCTCTTCTGCTTTATGGCCATTTGCTACTTTAGGCTGGCCAGAGGAAACAGAAGACTACAAACGCTATTTCCCAAATAGCCTCCTTTGTACAGCTTATGACATTATTTTCTTCTGGGTTTCCAGAATGATTTTTGACTCCTTAGAATTCACTAAGAAATCTCCATTTAAGGATTGTTTAATCCATGGATTAATTCGTGACTCCCAAGGTCGAAAGATGTCAAAATCATTAGGTAACGGCATTGATCCAATTGACGTCATTGATAAATATGGTGTTGATGCCCTTCGTTATTTCTTAACGACTGGTTCTGCACCAGGACAAGATATTCGTTATATTGATGAAAAAGTTGCCGCTTCAAGTAACTATTTAAATAAGATTTGGAACTCTGTTCGTTACGTTCTCGAATCTCTTGGAAGCAATTACAAACCAGTTGATTACAAGTTCATTGAACTTGCTCCAATGGAAAAGCATATCTTAATTCGTTTACACGAAACAATTAAAGCGGTAGATGGCTACATGAATAAATATGAATATTCAATGGCCTCGAATTACCTCTATAACTTTGTTTATGATGATTTCTGTTCAAACTATCTTGAGATGAGTAAAGTTACTCTCCAAGGAGATAATGAAGAATATAAGAACGTTGTTCGTACAATCCTTGTCGAGATTGTTCGCTCAATCATTTTAATGATTTATCCATTTGCTCCGTTTATCGCTGAAGAACTTTATCAGGCTTTGCCTGAACATAAAGAATCCATTATGCTTGAATCTTATCCAGAAGCAAAAGCTTATAAAGATGACGTGAGTGAAGTTGAACTTCTCATGAAGATGATTGGTGAGATTCGAAACTACAAGGTGAGTAATAAACTTGCTCCGAACTATGCTTTGAAGCTTGTTATCGAGAGCAAAAACAAACCATTCGATGGATTTGAAACTTATCTCAAACGTTTTACGTTTGCTAAAGAAATCTGTTTTACTTCTAATCCTTATGAAAAAGGTATGAAATATGCCTATGGAAAAATGACTCTTTATATTGAAGATGAAATTTCTAAGGAAGAATTAGAAGAAAAACGGGCTAAAGACATTGCCTTCCTAGAAAGTGAAATTGCCCGTTGCCAAGGAATGCTTAATAATCCAAACTTTGTTGCTCGAGCGCCAAAAGAAAAAGTTGATCTTGAGCGTCAAAAATTAGCTGAATTTCAAAAGAGATTAGCTGATCTAAAATAATTCAAAAGTGTCCCACATAAGAAGAGAGGTTCGCCTCTCTTTTTCAATTTTTTAAAAAATTTTTATTATAAAAATATTTTAAGAAAAGTCGTTTGAACACTTTTCCTCAAAATTTACGCATTAAGAAATATAAGGAGGAAACAAGAATGGTCAAAATTTTTCTCGGAATTCTCGTTGTCACAGTTGTTGGCATTCTCATTTTTAAAGCTATTGATCCTTCACAAGAAACAGCTGGTGGAAATGCTCCAACAACTCTTGTTAGCGATGATTCGAATACGATTTCATGTCGTATTTCGGGCGAAGTATCACGACCAGGCACGTACAAGTGTGATATTAATTCAACTCTAGCAGACTTAATAAAAGTTGCCGCTGGGGAAACATCAAATGCTGATGAACTTGCCTATGATACATCATACGTCTTACAACAGGGCCTGGAGTTCTACATTGCCCCGAAGTACAAAACTGATAGCGTTTGCTCAACTGACCCAATCATTAAATTTAATGTGAATACCGCTCAAGAAGACGAAATTAAAGAAGTAAGCGGAATTGGTACAGCTGTAGCGAAGGCAATCGTGAATTATCGCCAATCCGGAAACACTTTTAAACGCATTGAAGACATTAAAAATGTCTCTGGTATTGGAAACGCAACATTTGAGAAACTGAAAAATATTATTCGTTTAAGAGACGAATGAGTCTATTTTTTAGTCTCATATCACTAATTTTAGGTCTTCATTTTTTAAAAGATAACCTAATTGTTAGCATTCTGTTAACACTGCTCTTTGTCATCTTTATCATCTACCGGTTCAATTGGAAAAAGAATGTACTGTTTTTAACGTTATTTGCTCTAGGTGCACTTTTTGCTAATGTCCCGCGTGTTTACAATAACCCTGATCAAATCTATAGCGGCGTTGTTGTCTCTTCTAAGGAAAACTACTTTCTTTTATATAGCCATGGTGAGCGTTTCTATGTTTATGAAAAACAAAACGAACGTGAAATTGGTGATTTCGTTACTGTTTTTGGTTCGCCTACGACGAGCGAATTTACAACGTATGAATCCCAAATTGATTTTAATCAATATCTTTCAAGGAAAGGCGTTAAAAGAAGCATTAGTCCTTCGAATATCACATCATCCTTCCAAAATCCAATTAGATTAAATACCTACCTGAAAAGAAACCTCCAAAATCTAAATCAAAACGCTGCTCCTTTAGTAGATGCGATGGTGTTTAATACAAAAGATTACTCAAGTAGTGTTATTTCGATTGCTAGCTCAATCAATTTAATATTTTTATTGTCAACTGCAGGCATTTACTTCTCTTTCTTTTTTAGAACAATTAAAAAACTATTCTTTTTGAAATTTGAAGCACGCGAATCCCATATTTATTCCTTACTCATCGTCTCTCCATACATTGTTTTCTCTTTTCCCAAGGTGGGTGTACTACGTGTCTTTTTAGTAAACTTACTAAATATCCCGAAAAAGGATCAATCGTTTCATAAAACATCATCCTTCCTTAATAAACTATCAATAGGGCATATTGCTCTCCTTTCAATAAATCCTTATTGGGCTTACGACACTGGATTCTTGATTGGTCTTGCGATAACGGCTTCCTTATATTTCTTTCGGCTTAGTTATCATCAAGGCCTACATTTCAAATCCAAGTTGGTTACACCTGCCTTGGTATTCATGTTCATTCAACCATTTGCGTCATTTCAAAGCGGAAAAATTCATCTATTCACTTTCTTTGAACAGATGATCATGATACCGGTAAATGAAATCTTTATTTTGTTATCAATCGTGTTTCTAATTGGTTTACCAATTAAAGGAGTTATCAATTTCTCTGGAAATTTCATTACGGAATGCTTCAAATTATTTCAAAAAATCGACCTTAGCATTCCGTTTGCTGATTATGGAGAAATCTATATTGCTCTCTTTTACATTCTGTTTATTGTTGGATTGTATTTATTCGAAGCAAAACGATATCGACATCTCAAATATGTTGGGATTTTCACATTATCGTTGTTTTGTTTAGGATTAGTACCGATTCAACCAATCATTCAAAGTGGCGTTTATTTTATAAACGTTGGTCAAGGAGACTCGATTATTATCCAAGATCATTTTCATGCGGTAATGATTGATACTGGTGGAAATCTTAGCTTTGATATGGCTGATAAAACTCTTATTCCGTTTATGAACAAAAAACATATTTATTCTTTGGACGCCTTAATTACTACACACGATGATTTTGACCATTCTGGAGCTGCTGATTCATTAATGAAAAATTTTCATGTGAAGCAAAGATTAACTTCTGATAGCGATTTTCCATATGAGGTTGGAAACATCCGCCTTGAGAATCTTAACCATTATGAAGCAAAAGATGAAAATGGGTCTTCGCTTGTTTTAACTTTAGATTTAAATGAGAAAAAATACTTATTTATGGGTGATGCTCCTAAAGAAATTGAAAGACAGATTATCATAGATAATCCAAATCTGACATGTGACATTTTAAAAGTCGGACATCATGGTTCAAAAACTTCCACCGATGAAGGCTTTATTCAACAGGTTTGCCCAAAAGAGGCAATTATCTCGTGTGGAAGAAAGAACAAATTTGGCCATCCGAACCAAGAAGTTCTAGAGACTTTATATCGATACGACGTTAAAATACGTCGAACTGATATAGAAGGAACGATTTCTTACTTATCTTATTTCGCATACTAGTGTATAATTTGCTCAATGAATTACATTCTCTATGGCGAACAATTTCCGATGATCAAAAAAAGATTATCGAAGATTCTCAAAGAACGTTTGGGTGAACCAGATAGTTTTAATGTAGTAAAGTTCGACTTAGACGAAACTGATCCACATGAAATTGAATCTGAAGCAGAACTACTTCCTCTAGGATATGAAAGAAAAGCAGTGGTTGTTGATCATTGCACATTTCTAGGTAATGGTGGCAATAAAGAACTTCGTGAAATATTCTCTCGTCTAATTGAGAATTCATCCGATGAAATCGACCTTATTTTAATTCATCGTAGTTCAACAATCGATGATAAATTACCACTTGTTCAAAACGTCAAAGAAAAAGGCCAAATCTTTAATTTTGTGAACTTAAAAAAAGAAGATTGGCCAGTCTTTATTAAAAAATATTTTAAGGATCATGAAGTTGAAATTGAACCAGCCGCCATTAGCGAGCTAGCCTCTCGAGTGGATGGTGATTTATATCGATTTATGAATGAGGCTCAAAAACTTGTTCTTTACAAAGATAAGATTACTGTTGCGGATGTGGCTTTAATGGTTAATAAACCATTGGAAGATGATGTTTTTCAAATTTCCAATGCATTGATGCGTGGAGATAATGCCACAGCTGTTTCAATTTTCAGAGATTTACAAAAACTTGGCTCAAGAGCTACAGACACATTGATCCCAATGCTCGGAACACAATTTAGATTTATTTCTGAAGTGTGCTTTTTAGACGAAAAAGGCCTCGATAAAGGACAAATTGCAAAGCAACTTGGAACTTCTGAGGTCCGTGTTTCAATCGCGCTCAAAAATTCTCGTTATTTATCAAGAACAATGATTGCTCATGCTCTTGATGACTTATATCAACTCGATTACAACATAAAAAGCGGTCAAATTGACCGCTTCTATGGATTTGAATTATTTCTAATCAATTTTCCAAACTAATCTTTTATTTAACTGAGTTAACTAAACGTTGAAGGTATGATTTTTTACGTGCAGCTGTATTGCGTGCATAAACGCCAGCTGTAACCGATTTGTCGATTAATTTGCAAGCAACAAGAAGTTGTTTCTTAGCTGCTTCGACATCTTTCTTTTCAACAGCGGCAACGACTTTCTTGCTTTCTGTAGCGATACGGCTACGAATAGCAACGTTGCGTTGACGGCTGCGTTCATTTGTTTCAATACGTTTAATTTGTGACTTAATTTGTGCCATTTGTTATCTCCTATAAAAGATTCGCTCATAAGTTTAGCAAACTTACATTGAACTAACAACTATTTTTTCAATGAGATATGATTGTAAATCATTGATTGAATCAATATAATTGAGTTCATGAAACCAATTAGCGAATATCGAATTGTTTATATGGGCACCCCTCGTTTTAGCGCACAAGTTCTCGAAGCGATGATCGAGGACGGTTTTAATATTGTCGGTGTTATCGCCCAAGAAGATAAGCCTGTCGGTCGCAAAAAAGTTCTTGAACTAGTACCAACAAAGCAAGTTGCTCTTGCTCACAATATTCCTGTGTTTCAGCCTCATCGAATTCGTAAGGAATTTGAGTTCGTTAAAGATTTAAAACCAGATTTAATTTTAGCAATGGCCTATGGCCAAATCATTCCACACGAATTAATTACGATTCCAAAATATGGTTGTTTGAATCTTCATGGTTCATTACTTCCAAGATATCGTGGTGCCGCTCCAATCCAGCGTGCAATTATGAATGGTGATCAGCAAACAGGCGTCACACTCATGGAAATGGTTGACGAGATGGATGCTGGAAAGATGTACGCTAAGGAATCTTGCCCTATCGAAGACAGCGACACAATGACATCCATGCAGCAAAAGATTGTTGAGTGTTCTGTAAAACTTGTTCGCGATCATCTTCTTGCCTATCTTAACGGTGAACTTAAAGGTGAAGAACAAAATCCTGATGATGTAACATTTGCTAATAAGATTCTTCCAGAAGATGAACATGTTTCACTTCATATGTGCGTTAACGAATTTATTCGTTATGTACACGCTCTTAGTGAAATGCCTGGTGCATATGTACTAATTGATGGAAAGAAATTAAAACTCTATCATGTTAGCTGTGCTAATGATGAAACAAAATATGATGTTGGAACACTGATTATCCATAAAGGAACTTTTATCCAACTTAGTAATGGTCAAGTCAAAGTCGATTCTCTTCAACTCGAAGGAAAGAAGAGGATGGATGGTGTATCGTTTGCTAACGGCAACCAAAAACTTGACGGACATATCTTGAATTAATAGGTCTCAATTGAGGCCTTTTTTGTTATAATACAAAACGTGGCTCAATATGAATTAGTCTTATCCGTACACCAGCTCGTGGATTTTTTATTGCGTACCGGCGATATAGACAACCGTATTTATAACCAAGAAACGATGCAAGAAGGCACTTTTTTGCACGCAATGCATCAAAGTAAGCAAGGTCGTAATTACATGGCTGAATATCCGCTCAAGGAAAGATTCTCTTTTCAGGGTATCGATATTGTTCTAGAAGGTCGAGCTGATGGAATTTATTTTGATGGACAAGAATATTTTGTTGAGGAAATTAAATCAACAATCGTCAATTTGGATGATTATTTCTTGAGTCAAAAAGAATGGCATCTTGGACAAGCTAAATGTTATGCCTTAATGTTTGCACATGAGCGAAATATTGACTTTGTCAATGTCAAACTGACATATTATCATCAGTTAGATAAAACTCGACTCGTAAAAGAGTTCCGTTATTCCGTTTCTGAACTGGAAGCTGATGTGAATGCTTTGTTCGAAGAATACCTGAATTTTTATCGATTCATTATCGAGAGAACAATTAAACGTAATAGAAGTGCTGCTGAACTTGAGTTCCCGTTTGATGATTTCCGTTCTGGGCAAAGACAAATGTCGAAATATTGTTATGCAGTGGCTCAAAACGGTGGGACACTCTTTGTCGAAGCGCCAACCGGAATTGGCAAAACCATTTCTGCACTTTACCCATCAGTAAAATCTTTTACCGGAGAAGAAAATGAGAAAATTTTCTATTTAACTGCGAAGAATTCCGGCAAAGAAATGGCACTAGATACATGCCGTATGCTCATTGAGCATGGACTCGAAGCAACCCCGATTGTGATTACCGCGAAAGAAAAGATTTGCTTTTGCCCTGGCAAGGCATGTAATCCAGACGAATGTCCATACGCAAAAGACTACTACACAAATATTCGAAAAGTTTTGGAATATTCTTTAAAGAATTACCAGATATTTGATTTCAATACAATTCAAGAAATTGCTGGGCACTATGCAATTTGCCCATTTGAGTTCTCCTTAGACCTTTCATTATTCGCGGATATTATTATCTGTGACTACAACTATTTCTTCGATCCAATCGTCCATTTGCAGAGATATTTTGATGAAGATGCCTCGGATAAAATTGTCTTAGTCGACGAAGCGCATAATCTTATTGAACGTGGACGAAAAATGTATTCCGCATCGCTTAATTATCGCCTCTATAAAAAGGTTCAACATTCATTGAGCCAGTTGAATCATAAAAAAATGAAGAATGCGCTTAAGCGCATCTCAAAGATGTTTAATGAGTTTAAAGGACTTGATAAAGGAGATCATCAAATTGGATATCTTGAACAAACTCATCTAAATGGAATCGAAGCATTCTTGCTTGCTAGCAAAGATGTTGCAAGGCTTCATCACGACTTTGTTACCGAAGAACTCAAAGACTTTTCGATGGAACTTAATAAGTTCTTCCGACTTTACGATTATTTTGATGAGTCATTTGTTTTATATGTTTCAAAAACCGGTGAAAAAGATCTATCAATTAACCTTTTCTGCCTAGACCCGAGTGCCCATTTAAAAATGTCTTTTGACCAAGTCAAAGCTAAGACTATTTTCTCAGCGACTTTGTCTCCAAGCGAGTATTACATTAAATCAATCGGTGGAAGCAAAAACGATGCATTCTTACAGCTTCCTTCTCCTTTTGATTCAACGCATTTAAAGATGATGGTGGCTCCGAAGATTTCTGTGAAATATAAGAATCGTGGTGAAACACTTGATGAAGTGGCCACTTATGTAAAAACTCTAGTTAATTCAAAAATTGGAAACTACTTCGTCTATGTACCAAGTTATGAATACTTAGATTCGATTTATCCTCTTTTGGAGGATGAGAAGTATGATTTGCTTGTACAAAACCGAGAAATGTCTGATGGAGACAAGGAAAATTTCTTGAGCGCGTTCGAAGACCATCCACAACGAACAAAAGTTGGCCTAGCGGTGGTCGGAGGTGCTTTCGGAGAAGGTATTGATTTAGTAAGCGACCGTCTTATTGGAGTCGTCGTTGTTGGCGTGGGAATGCCACAAATTTGTTATGAACGCAATCTCATAAGAGATTATTTTGATAAAGGTGATAAAGAAGGTTACAATTTCGCCTATCTTTATCCAGGTATGAATAAAGTCATGCAAGCAGTTGGAAGAGTTATTCGTGGAGACAATGATAAAGGCATAGCTCTTTTAATTGACGAAAGATATCTCACAAAATCATATCGAGATTTGTTTAGAAGCGAGTGGAAGGATTATTCTATCATCACTTCAAAAGAAGATCTCAAAGAAGAATGTGAAAATTTTTGGAGAAATAACAAATAAAATTGTTATAATACACTCGTTGTTATGAAATTTGATCGTGAACATATTCGTAATTTCTCGATTATCGCGCACATTGACCATGGTAAATCAACACTCGCGGACCGAATTTTAGAATTGACTGAAACCATCTCTAAAAGAGAAATGCACGATCAATATCTTGACTCCATGGATCTTGAAAGAGAGCGTGGAATCACGATTAAACTGAACGCTGTGACGATTAAATACAATGCCAAAAATGGCGAAACATATCTTTTCAACTTAATCGACACTCCGGGACACGTTGACTTTACATACGAAGTATCACGCTCCTTGGCTGCGTGTGAAGGCTGCCTTTTAGTTGTAGATGCAACTCAAGGAGTTGAAGCTCAAACATTAGCTAACGTTTATCTAGCTGTGGATAACAATCTTGAAATTGTTCCTGTGATCAATAAAATTGATCTTCCAAGCGCCATGCCAGACGTGGTTAAGAATGAAATCGAGAAACGTATCGGTATTTCTTGCGAGAACGCTTGTGAAGTGTCCGCGAAGACAGGCGAAGGCGTGCCCGATGTTCTAGAAGCCGTTGTTAAATACATTCCATCTCCTAATGGAGATGATAACAAGCCTCTTCAGGCCTTAATCTTTGATTCTTATTACGATTCCTATCGTGGTGTTGTTGTTTTGATTTGCGTAAAAAACGGCTCAGTAAAAGTGGGCGATAAGATTCGCTTAATGGCCGCGAACAAGGAATACGAAGTCACTGAAGTTGGTATCCGCACTCCAAAGGAGATCAAGGTTGATTCCTTGTCTGCTGGTGAAGTCGGCTATTTAGCAGGTCAAATTAAAGATATCCGTGATGTTGTCCCAGGTGACACAATTACGAGTGTTGATAAGCCTTGTGAAAAACCTCTTCCTGGTTACAGGAAGATGAACCCAATGGTTTATTGTGGACTCTACCCTGTTGATTCAAAAAAGTATCTCGATTTAAAAGATGCTTTGGAAAAACTCTCGTTAAACGACGCTTCTTTAGTCTATGAGGCCGAGACATCACAGGCTCTTGGTTTCGGCTTTAGATGCGGATTTTTAGGTCTTTTACACATGGATGTAGTGCAAGAGAGACTTGAACGTGAATACGGTTTAGACCTTATCTTGACTGCTCCAAGTGTTATTTATCATGTTTATCTCCAAAAAGGAGATATGATTAAACTAGACAACCCATCTAAATTACCTGACCTCACTTTAATTAAAGAAATCCAGGAACCATTTGTTAAAGCAGAAATCATGACTCCAAAGGAGTTTGTTGGTCCAGTTATGGAGCTTTGTAAAGAAAGGCGTGGTATCTACCACGACTTGCAATATTTTGATGACACAAGAATGATCATCATATATGAACTTCCATTAGCTGAAATTGTTTACAATTTCTTTGATAAATTAAAATCATACACCAAAGGTTATGCTTCATTTGATTATGAGTATAGCGGTTATTATTCTTCTAACTTAGCAAAGATGGATATCCTTTTAAATGGTGAAACAATTGATGCTCTAAGTACGATTGTCTATAAGACAAATGCTTACGAACGTGGTTCCGTTGTGGTTCGCAAATTAAAAGAAATCATTCCGCGTCAACAATTTGAAGTTCCAGTACAAGCTGCCATTAATGGCAAAGTTATTGCACGCGCAGACATTAAAGCTGTGCGTAAAGATGTTCTCGCCAAATGTTATGGTGGAGATATCTCTCGAAAGAGAAAGCTTTTAGAGAAACAAAAAGAAGGCAAAAAACGCATGAAAGCAATTGGTTCTGTTGAGGTTCCACAAGAAGCATTTATGTCTGTTCTATCAATTGATGATGAATAAGAGTTTAGTAGCCGATTGGTAAATATTTAGTAAATCCTTATTGTAATAAGAAACAACGAATGTTAAAATATTGGCATAAAGAGGGATAGTTATGGCAAATCAAAATTTACAAATTCGTTTTACTGATGAAAAGTATGCGACTAGGCAAGATGTTGCTCGCGCGCTTGGAACAAATCTAATTGATCCAATTTGGGCTCAGATTTTAGCTTATCGTGAAAAGTCTAGTCAGAAGATCAACTTGGTTGATTTAACAAAGACACCATACAACATTTGTTTTTGTCAATTAATTCAAAACAAAATTGGTGATGTTAATTCTAAGAATTATAATTTTAAACAAATCTACCAAAACGTTTCCAAAGATTCCCTTGACTATCAACGCATTTTGAATTCCCTTCTTAGCTCTTGTTTAAAGAGTATCGCCAAGGCCAATAATAAAATTATTGATGATGTTTCTATTCAGAACATTCTCCGCGGAGAAAACATTGATCCACAATTTGCATATCTTCAAAGATACCTTCAAGCTTTTGACTATTTAACAGGCGGATCAATCGAGATTAATGAAAATTTACTTGCTGATTTTTATAGTTTGATTACAGGAAACCCAGAACTTTCAGAGTTCTATAGAACATCTGATATTGCACAGAAGAGTAATGTTTTAATCGGCCGTGAATATGTTGGTGCTCCTGTTGCGCTCATTGAATCACAAATGGAATCATTAATGAATTTCATTAGTAGAAGAGACCTTCCATTGTTCGTTCGTGTTGCGATTGTGAACTATGTCTTTAACTATGTTAAGCCGTTCGCTCGTTATAACTACGAAATGAGCGTCTTGCTTTGCAAAAGCATTATTGTTAACGAAGTGGGTGAATATGGAATTTATCTTCCAATTGAAAATCTTGTCAGTGAACAACAACTATTGGTTGGAACACTTGCAAAAGAAGTTCAACGAACTCATGACTTAACTTATATTCTTGATGTCTTTTTGGACATCCTTACTAAAGGAATTGATGAAGCAAGTAATGTTTTTGTCAATCATTCCTTGAAACAATTAGAACAAGATTTTGTCGAGCAACAAGAAGAAGTTCGTAAGGAATCAATTTACTACGAGCCAAAACCAGTTGAACAACCAAAACCTGTTTATAAACCAGTTGTTGAAAAAGAACAACCAAAGGTTCATGCCGAAAACTTTACCAAAGTAAGTGAGCAATCTTTATCAGAAAAAGAACTTCAAAAACTGACTGAAGAACTTTTAGAAACTGACCCAACATTAAAGAAAGGTCAAGCTCATTTCTATATTCGTCATCGTGAAAAAAATCATTTCTACACAATTGAACAATATCGTAAAGCCGAAGGCTGTGTCTATGAAACTGCTCGTACTTCCATGGATCACCTTGTTTTACGCGGATATTATCGTCGTGAAAAAGTGAACAATAAAAAGTTCGTTTATACTCCAATATTCAAAGAATAGGTGCTTAAAATGATTCGTCGAATTGCTGTTTTAACTAGTGGTGGCGATGCCCCAGGAATGAATGCCGCAATCCGTGCCGTTATTCGTGCCGGACTTGTCGCGAACAAAGATATGTTCGTCATTTATGACGGATTTCGTGGTTTGCTTGAAGGAAATATCAAACAAGTAAACAAAGATTTTACCCAAGATATCATTAATCGTGGAGGAACAATTATTCGTTCCGCACGTTTGAAAGAATTTGCTGAACTGGAAGTCCAAAAGAAAGCTGCACGCATTTTGCGTGACTACGACATTGATGCCTTAATTGGTATTGGTGGAGACGGCACTTATCAAGGGCTTGCTGCTTTAGCTCGTCAAGGAATTAAAGTTGTTGGAATTCCAGGAACAATTGATAACGATGTTGGTTCAACCGATCAAACGATTGGCTTTGCTACTGCGCTCAATACAATCTGTGAATGCGTCGATAAATTAAAAGACACTTCAAGTTCACATCAAAGATGTTCTCTGATCGAAGTTATGGGTCGTCATTGTGGTGACTTAGCACTTTTTAGTGCTCTTGCCGAAGGCGCTGAAGGCGTGATTTGTGTTGAGCATCCTCTAAAAGAGGAGGTCCTTTTTAAACGCTTGAGAATGATGAAAGCCCAGAAAAAGGATCATGCAATTATTATTGTGTCGGAAAATCTTCTCGACATTAATGAACTTGCGAAAAAGATTGAAACTGAAACTGGATTTACAACACGCACCGAAGTGCTTGGACGTTTGCAACGTGGAGGCTCTCCATGCGCCGAGGATCGTATTCTCGCAGCACGTTTATCCGCTCATGCTGTTAAATTATTAACAGACGAGAAGGTTGAAACTGGTCGAATTGTCGGAATTCGTAATGGTCAAACCGTCGATTACGACATTGAAGAAGCCATTAAGATGGAGCACCATCATACCCATGGACTTCGTGATTTGATTGAAATGCTTCAATAAGTTGATACAATTTGAAAGAGGAAAAAGTTATGCATATTCTCGCTTCTGATTTATTGCCTTTATGGGTCTTACTTGGACTATTATCCTTCTTTGGATTAATTGTTTTGGGCGTCATGATTGCTAAAAATAAGATCAATTTCTTAAAAATTAAGAAACCAGAGATTGATGAAAAACAAGCCGCCAAAGAAGAATTGGATCGTATTTTAGTCCCAATCGAGGATGAAGAAATCCAAAAACAGATGGATGAAGCCAAAGAACATGACGAATTCCACCAAGAATAAATCTCTTTATATACATATCCCGTTTTGTGAACATATCTGTCCGTACTGTGACTTCACAAAACTTTTTTATTTACAAAAATTCTCCAAACCTTATCTAGAAACACTATTCAAAGAAATTGACACGTATCATCTTGACAAGATGGAAACAATTTATATTGGAGGAGGAACCCCAACATCTTTAAGCGATGAAGAGTTTGAAACGCTTCTTAAAAAGGTCTCAAACTTATTAAAAGATGGTGGAGAGTTTACTTGTGAGGCTAATGTTGAGAATTTAACACCTCAAAAACTATCTCTAATGGCTCGTTACGGCGTGAATCGATTGTCTATTGGTATTCAATCCACCCACGATAAAAGACTGGCTCAAATTGGTCGTTTCCATTCTTTTAAACATGCACAAGAAGTTATTAAGGAGGCTCGAAAAGCTGGAATCAAAAATATTAACGTTGATCTGATGTATGGGTTTCCAGGACAAACTCTTGATGAAGTTAAAGATGATGTAACGAACATCATAAAATTGAATACTGAACACGTTTCCATATATTCATTAATCATTTCACCTGGAACTTTATTCTTTAATAAGAATATCAAAGAGCAAAACTCGGATGATTCGCGTCTTTTTTACGACACGATTTTAAAAATGATGCGTGATGCCGGATTTGAAAGATACGAGATATCGAACTTCTCTAAACCAGGATTTGAATCGCAACATAACCTTGTTTATTGGCATAACCAAGAATACTGCGGTGTCGGTTTAGGCGCTTCCGGTTATTTAAAAGGAGTTCGATATAAAAACACTCCAAGTTTGGATGTTTATCTAAAAGGAAACTATGTTTCCGAGACTGAAAAAGTGAGTCAAAAACTTCTTCACGAATACTTTTTAATGACCCATCTACGTTTAAAAGAAGGATTCTCTTTAAAAGAATACAAGGATCTATTCAACGAAGATTTCTACTTAAAATATCAAGACCTCATTCATGATTATGTGAGCCGTGGTTTAGCTAAGATTGACGACGAAAAATTCGCTTTTACTGATGACGGTTTAATCATCATGGATAGCCTAATTTTGCCACTGTTTTAAACAAAATTTCATAATTTAGCAAAAAATTATTACTCTTTGGAGTAATTTTTTTATTTTTCCAAAACTTTTAGCACTTAAGTGTTGACAGTGCCAAAATTCCAAATATAATGTTGTTAGCACTTGAGGAATGAGAGTGCCAAAAGGAGGTTAAAATGAATCGACGTGATAAAGTCCTAAAGCTCATTGTTGAACACTTCATCAAAACTGCTCAACCTGTCGGAAGTCATACGCTCATTGAAGAGTATGGATTAGATTACTCTAGCGCAACAATCCGTAATGAGATGAATGCTCTTGAACAAGATGGTCTATTAGAAAAGACACACACATCAAGCGGACGCGTTCCTTCTAGTAAAGGATATCGATATTACATTGAAAACCTCCGCGAAAGAAGTGTCTCGGATGAATTCAAATACCAGATGCAATCAATTCTCGAACAAAAAGTTCAATCGATTGATGATGTGATTAAAGAGAGTTGTGAAATTCTCTCCCAAATGACGAATCTGGCATCAATTGTCCTTGGACCAAATGTGAATGAAGAAAAATTAGTTTCTGTTCAAATCATCCCTCTTTCCAAAACTAGTGCCACATGCGTCTTCGTTACTGATCAAGGTTATGTCGAAAACAAAACCTTCGTTATTAACGAAAAGACCAAATTATCTGACATTGAATCGTGCGTGAAATTATTAAATGAACGCTTACAAGGTACACGCATTAGTGATCTTGTTCCAAAGATGGAAGCGATTCGCCCATTACTTAGCGACTATGTGATCGACCATGATGTGGTTTATCAAACAATGCTTGAAGCGTTCCTAGGCTTCGCTAAAGACCGATTAAGTGCTTATGGAAAAGATGTCTTATTCGATCAACCAGAGTTCGCTAATGATGCCAGTAAAATTAAAAAACTTCTCGATTTATTCGAGTCTCCAGAGATCTTCCGTGAAGTAGAAGAAGACACTGATGACGAAATCTCCATCCACATTGGTGGAGAAAGTAAGGAAGATGATGATGTCTCGATCATCTCCGCGAAAGTAAAAATCCCTGGTCAAAAAGAAGGATCGATTGCGATCGTTGGTCCAAAACGAATGGATTACGACAAAGTCGTCTCCTCGATGGAATACCTCGTTCGTGAGTTAGAAAAAACTTACAACAAACAACCAAAAGTTGAAGACGAGAGAAAGGAAGAAAATAGTGAAGGAAGAAAAGAAACAAGAGAAGGTGCAAAGCCAAAAGGAAAAACACCACGAAGAAATCCAAAAGCTGCAAGCTGACTTAGATCATTGGAAGAATGAATATTATCGGGCTTATGCGGATATGCAAAACCTTCGTAAGAATGTCGAAAAAGACCATCGCGAAGCGATTAAATACCGCGCTGAAGGATTCGTTGATAATCTCCTTCCAATCCTCGATGGATTCCACCTCGCACTAAGTGTGGAGGTTAAATCCGAGGAAATGAAAAACTTCCTCGTCGGATTCCAGTTTATCTATCGTAACCTCGTTAATGTCCTTGAACAAGAGGGCGTAAGCGAAGTTAGCCCAAAAGTCGGTGACAAGTTTGATCCAACCGTTATGCAAGCCTTAGAAACAAAGTTTGATGAAGGTGAACCAAACCGAGTGCTCCAAGTTAACCTAAAAGGTTATAAACTCCATGAACACTTAATCCGACCAGCAATTGTGGTCGTCTCCACAGATAAAAAAGACGAAGACAAAAAAGAAGAAAATAACGATTCTAAACCAGAATCGAAAGAATTAGACGCCTAAAGGAGGAAACAAATTATGGCAAAAGAAATTATCTTAGGTATCGACTTAGGTACCACAAACTCTGTTGTGAGTTATCTACAAGCTGATGGATCAGTGAAAGTCATTCCAAATCCAGAAGGAACAATGACGACACCATCTGTCGTTGCTTTTAAAGCAAACGGTGAAGAAATCGTTGGTAACGCCGCTAAACGTCAAACTGTTACTAACCCAGACACCGTCTCTTCGATTAAACGTAAAATGGGTACTGCTGAAAAGGTACACATCAACGCTACAAAGAAGGATTACACTCCACAAGAAATCTCCGCGAAGATTCTTGCTTACATGAAGAAATATGCGGAAGAAAATATCGGACACAAGATTGAAAAAGCTGTTATTACTGTTCCAGCTTACTTCAACGATGCCCAAAGACAAGCGACGAAAGACGCTGGTCAAATCGCTGGTCTAGAAGTTGTTCGTATTATTAACGAACCAACTGCTGCCGCCCTTGCTTATGGTCTAGATAAAGAAAAATCTGAAAAGATTTTGGTCTACGATCTAGGTGGTGGTACATTCGATGTTTCCATCCTTGATATTGGTGATGGTACATTCGAAGTTATCTCTACAGCTGGTGATAACAAACTCGGTGGTGATGACTGGGATAATGTCTTAGCTGATTGGATCAAAGCCCAAATCAAGATTGAATCCGGTCTTGATATCACTGATAAAGCAGCTTTAGCCCGTGTTAAAGAAGCAGCTGAAAATGCGAAA
>Ga0247611_10003495_pt1 | contig 23224 bp, 11 predicted proteins | sample 177DNAGHGhighgp2_FD_192422 | JGI IMG/M metagenome (GOLD analysis project Ga0247611, IMG submission 192422) | Sheep rumen microbial communities from Palmerston North, Manawatu-Wanganui, New Zealand - 1770 DNA GHGhigh gp2 | ecosystem: Host-associated > Mammals > Digestive system > Stomach > Rumen... | reverse complement strand
TTCAGACTTGGCTAATGGTGGTCTTTATGCTTATTATAAATATGGATCTACTTCGCAAGAAGTTATTAATGCTTTGAGTATTAGTCGTCTGGGTAATCCTAACTTGGAGTGGGAAAAGACTTCTTCATGGAATATTGGACTCGACTTTTCTGTGCTCGATCAGCGACTTACGGGTAGTATCGATTGGTACACGAAACGTACTCATGATATGATTATGGGTCAGCGTCTGCCTAATTTCACGGGTTTTAGCAGTATTACTACTAACTTGGGTGAGGTTACCAATAGTGGTATTGAACTCACCCTCAATTCTCGTAATATTGATACTGAGAATTTTAAATGGAATACCTCGGTAGGCTTCTCTTACAATAAAAACAAGATTAAGCATCTGTATTACGAGTATGACGAAGAGGGTAAGGAAATAGATGATACCAGCAATGGTTGGTTTATCGGTAAGCCTATTGGAGAAATTTGGTATTGGAAAACTGATGGTATCTGGCAAGTTAATGAAGCGGAAGAGGCAGCCAAGGTAAATCAGAAGCCTGGAGACCCAAAGGTCGTTAATAGCTATACTGAAGACGATAAAATCAATGCTGATGGCACCCGTACACCGGTTTATAATGATAACGACCGTGAATATCTAGGTACCACCCAACCTCCTGTATACTGGAATATGCGCAATGATTTCACCTTCTTCAAAGACTTTACCTTCTCTTTCTCTATGTATTCTTATATGGGGCATAAGAGTTTGTCTGGCGAATGGCTGAATAGTGATAACTCCGGTTCTATGTTTACAAATACTTGTAATGTATACGATAAGGAATACTGGACTCCTGACAATCCAACCAATGATTATGCTCGATTGAATGCCGTTGGCCCTTCTGGCGTAACTGGAATCCAAAAACTATATAACCGGTCATTTGTACGTCTTGACAATATCACTTTTGGCTACACACTGCCTAAGGCATTGACCATGAAATGGGGTATACAGCGTGTACACGTAAGTGCTGGTATCAACAATGTCTTTACTATCAGCAGTTGGAAGTATGGTGATCCTGAAACAGGCGGATTTTCTAATCGTCAGTTCCAGTTCGGTCTTAATGTAACATTATAAAAAGGAGCAAAAACATGAAAATCAATTCAAAAAATATATTCCGCACAAGTGCTGTGTTAGCCTTTGCAGGAACCATGGTGGGCTGTACGAGTGACTTCCTAAAACAGGACCCATTGTCATTTTATGAACCAGGTACTACCTACACCACAGAAGCCGGACTTCAGTCAGCGTTGGCTCAATGCGACAAACAGTTGAAAACATATCGTATCGATGGTAACTGGAATAATGTAGGTATCTTTACTAACTATCTCATGTCTGATGTTGGTATGTATGCCAAGACCGATATGGGTGGCGGTTTCCAAGATAACTTTGATGCCAAACTTACGCCAACCTCTGGTATGGCTTCTGGTGGTGATGCTAATTATATGCAGCGTTTTTGGGATCAGGGATATAGTATGGTGAAGTATGCCAACTCTATTTTGAGCTATGTAGATCAGGTAGATGGGCTTTCTAATGAACTGCGTGACGCTTATAAGGGACGTGCTTATTTCCATCGTGCGTATGCTTATTATAATCTCTGTCTTCAGTTTGGTGATATCCCTTTGGTAACCAAGTTGATAGCTTCGCCTAAGCGTAACTATCGTTCTACCAGTAAGGAAGCTGTTTTTCAGATGTTAGTACACGATTTGGAATTTGCTGTTGCGCATGTTCCTTCTCAGAGTAAGATGAGCTATGTAGGTCAGGTGAATCAAGAAGCTTGTATGCAGTTGCTTATCAAGTGCTATCTTGTTACAGGTGAATATGCTAAAGCCGAGCAGACTGCTACCGATCTGATTAATAATCATGGTTTAAAACTGATGACTGAGAGCTTTGGTACCTGGCAACCTTCTGGTAACGAGAATACCTGGAAGGTGGAACGCAATGTTGTATGGGATTTACATCGTACCCCTAATATTGCTGACCCAGCCAACAAGGAAACCATCATGATGATTGTCAATTCTAATGATGAAGACTTCACTACCTATAATGTGATGCGTGCTTGTTTTGCACACTGGAGTAATAGTGTTATCCGTGATCCTCATGGTATGGCTACTCCTGGTAATAACATCGCCCGCAACAATAGCAATTATAATGATACACTCGACTGGGTGCGTGCTGCTGGTCGTGGTATTGCCGTTAATCGTACCTCTTTCTATTATAATAAGACCATTTGGAGCTATGATGGCGAGACAGATTGGCAAGATCTTCGTCATAATCGTAAGGTTGGTAACTGGATGGAGATGGAAGATTTCAAATATAACAATCCGAAGTCTGAGTGCTATGGTCAGCATTATCAGCTTTATGCCGATAAAGACTATGCTGATGGCAGTGGTAAAGTGCTTGTACATAAGGGTGATTTGCTCTGTTCTGATACTATTCGTAGCTGGTATCCTACACCTTTATATCAGTTGTATATCTTAGATACTCCTAACGAGAATAATAGGGGAGCTAATCAGTTCCAGGGTGCTTCTGGTAAGGGTGCCAATGGTGATATGTATCTTTTCCGTCTGGCAGAAACCTATCTGCTCCGTGCTGAGGCTCGTCTCTATCAGAAGAATCCTGCAGGGGCAGCAGAAGATGTTAATGCTATCCGTAAGCGTGCTAATGCTAAAAAGATGTATACTACTGTAAATATTGGTGATATCATGGCTGAACGTGCTCGTGAACTTTATCTCGAAGAGTTCCGTCAGGCTGAAATGGTTCGTGTATCATGGTGTTTGGCTAAGAGTGGTATTGCTGATGAATGGGGTAACACTTACGATCTTAATACTTGGGATAAGCAGGAAGGTACTGATCTCTCGGGTGGTAGCTATTGGTATCGTCGTTGTACTACTTATAATGTGTTTAATCACGATTATGGTAAAGGTCAGCAGGGTAACCAAACTTTTGAATATAAGATTAACAAGCATAATCTGTTCTGGCCTATTCCTAATTCTGCTATTACGGCGAATAACCAAGGTCAACTTCGACAGAATTATGGCTATGATGGTTACAGCGATGCTATCCCAATGTGGACTAATTGGGAAGATGCTGTGGCAGACGAGCAGTAGATCTTTAGTTCATAACATATAGATATGTCCTCCGTCATGTGTCTTGGTCCCTGTGTTGGGGCATCGGGCATATTGCGGAGGCTTATCGTGTCGATTCTAAATGCTTCAATAGTATATATGTTTATTATAAGAGATAAGAACCTAGACTATGATGAGGAAAATTTACATGGTATTTGCCTTGCTTTCTTGTATGATGATGTCTGTTCAGGCTAAAACAGACGGTCAGATTCATCCTGGAGCTATTTGGCAAGACAATCGGGGAATTCATATTAATGCGCATGGTGGCGGCGTTATGCAGTATAATGGAACCTATTATTGGTTTGGTGAGCATAAAGCTGAAAACACAAGTAGTGCTTTAGTTGGGGTGACCTGTTATACGAGTAAAGATCTGGTGCATTGGAACTATCAGGGGGTAGCTCTGTCGGTTAGTGATCAGCCAGGTAGTGATATTGAAAAGGGATGTATCTTGGAACGCCCTAAAGTGGTATATAACGAAGCTACTGGTAAGTTTGTGATGTGGTTTCATCTCGAACTGAAAGGGCGTGGTTATGCGGCAGCACGTTATGGTGTGGCTGTCAGCGATAATCCTGCTGGTCCTTATCGCTTCCTGCGTTCCGAACGTTCATGTGCCGGACTTTATCCGCAAAATTTAGCGCATCGTATGTCTGTATCCGATTATCGTAAAGGTCTGAAGATGGGATGGTGGACACCTGCTTGGCAGAATCTTGTAAAACATGGTCTCTATATTGAGCGTGATTTCGATAATGGACAGATGTCACGTGATCAGACTATTTTTGTCGATGATGACGGTAAGGCTTACCATGTCTTTTCTTCAGAAGAAAATCTTACTCTCCATATCGCCGAACTTAATAAGGATTATACGGCAGAGACTGGCCGCTACTGGACGATGGCTGAAGGGGGACAGAATGAAGCGCCGGCTGTTTTCAAGCATGGCGATACGTATTGGATGATTACGAGTGGATGTACGGGCTGGGCTCCTAATAAAGCTCGTATGTTTTGGGCTAAGTCTATTACAGGACCTTGGCATCAGGTTGATAATCCATGCCGTGGACCAAAGTCTGATATTACTTTCGGTGGGCAGAGTACATTTGTGCTTCCGGTTCTTACCCAAAAAGGTACAGAGTATATCTTTATGGCCGATATATGGCGCCCTCAGCATCCTAATGATGCTCGTTATATTTGGTTGCCTATCGATTTTGATGCAGCTGGTACTCCGGTGATTCATTGGCAGGATGCCTGGACTCCTTCAAAACCTGTTCTCAAAAGGGCTGTTAAGAATGATGCTCTTACGGTTAGGAAGCAAGAGGTGTTAAGTTATATTCAGCTTGTTAATGACTATTGGCAGGCTAATAATAAGCCAGAAGTTCGTAGCTTCTGGGATCATGCCGCTTACCACACAGGTAATATAGCTGCTTATCAGCTTACCGGTAACCGTTCCTGGTTGAATTATTCTTCTACTTGGGGTGAGTATAATAAGTGGATGGGTGCTCGAGAGTCAAATCCGGCTAAGTGGAAATATCTCAAATATGGAGAAGGACAGGATTATGTTCTTTTTGGCGATTGGCAGATTTGTTTTCAGACGTATCTTGATCTTGTAGCTATTGAACAGGGTGGTTATAGTCGTAAGATGATGGAAGACCCACGTGTGGCTCGTGCCATTGAAGTTATGGGATATGAAGCTGACAGTAAAGTTCACGATTATTGGTGGTGGGCTGATGCGCTTTATATGGTTATGCCGGTGATGACGAAAATGTATAAGATGACTGGCGATGAGAAATATCTTGATAAACTTTATGAGAACATCTGTTATAGCGATAGTATTATGCTTGATGAGGAGACAGGACTTTATTTCCGCGATGGCCGTTATGTTTACCCTAAACATAAGACAAATAGTGGCAAGAAAGATTTCTGGGCAAGAGGTGATGGTTGGGTGTTGGCCGGTTTAGCTAAGGTATTACAAGATATGCCTTCCGATTATCGTCATTATCGCTTCTTCTTGGAGAAGTATAAGAAATTAGCCAAGTCGGTAGCTGCTTTACAGCAAAAAGAAGGCTATTGGACTCGTAGTATGATGGATGCAGAACAGGCACCTGGTCCTGAGACCAGTGGTACTGCCTTTTTTACTTATGGCCTGTTATGGGGAATCAATCACCAGATTTTGTCGGCTAAGGAATATATGCCTGTAATTAATCGTTCATGGCATTATCTCACGAAAACTGCCATTCAAGGTAATGGCAAATTAGGTTATGTTCAACCTATTGGTGACAGGGCTATTCCTGGTCAGGTTATTAATGCTGATAGTCAAGCTAATTTTGGAGTAGGGGCATTCCTTCTTGCTGCTACTGAGTATTATTACTATTTAAGTAAATAATTCTAAAAATAGGTAGGTGTTTTTAAGTAAATAGATGTTTATTTGCTTAAAAACACCCTCTATTTATTTTTTTCTATCGTATCCTTCTTTTATTCTCACTATTTGCTATCAATTTGACACTTTGCTATTTTAACTTTACAATTATTCTTTTTTGATCTATTTTCATGCTTGTTAAGCACATTTTTCTGTCTTTACTTTCATCAAATTGAAAGTTTGTGCCCTTTAAATCCCTTTAAATCCTTGCTATTTTAAATTTCAAGGTGTTTTAAGGTTTGGTTCTTAATTACGACTCATTTCAATCTGTTTTTTCGTAAACAGTTCATTTATAGGCGTTTTAACAAAAAAATGTTTGGCACTTTAAAAAATAGTTATAATTTTGCAACGTTTTCAAGAAATGATCTTTTATAGGCATGTATGAAAGTATGTATTTAAGTTAATAAGTATACAAAGTTAAGCGAATGATGATGTTGAAGTTTCTTGCTACTTTTGGTTTCCTATCTTTAGTAGTAACTCCCATTACTGGACAAAACAAATCAAATTTTAGACAACCAGCAGAGTTTCCTTTCGTGTTGGTTTCAGATTCAGGTGCAGTGGCTCCTGTGATTTCTGATTCATTATTTGATCAGGCATCTCGAGGTATTCGTTTTCGTGTTAATAAGACATACTTGATAAAAGATCAGCCTTTTATTTCTCTTTATAATGATAGTTTGCTGTCTTGGGCGAATGATAACAATTTGCGTTTAAGTAAGGTTTATATTCGTGGTGCTGCTTCTCCAGAAGGACCTTATGACAATAATAAGTATTTAGGTAAGGCTCGTGCTGCTCGTTTAGTGGAGTTTCTCGACCGTGATGGCAGTCTAAAAAAGGCTAACGAAGTTCTTTCTTCTGGTATCAATGAAGATTATGCTTACCTGATTACTTTAATGAAAGAAGCTAATGATCCCGGATATCCGGAAGTGGAGGCTATGTGGAATGCATGTGGTCATAGTGAACCTAAGATGAAGATGAGATTGATGCAGGCTTATAAGGGTAAACTGTGGAAACGTCTTCTTGATCAGTATTTCCCAATACTTCGTCAGGCTCGTGTTATGTTATGGTATACCACTCGCTATAATCTTCATATTGGTAATCTTGGACAGTTATATCCTCATATGTTGCTGACTGATTTGCCTGATTTGCAAGTGCCACGTTCTGATCGTTCGCCTAAATATGCACGTCGACATCTTATCGCCCTTCGTACCAATTTGCTTCATGATTTCTTCTATATGCCTAACTTCGGAAAGGCTTTTGGTATGAATGTTCAGTTGGAATACTATCCTCTTACGGGGCATTATACCTATAATGCGGGATTTACTTATACTAATCATCGTCATTGGGAGGATTACCAGTTTTTTCAGATTCGTGATCTTCGCTTAGAACTTCGTCGCTATTTTGTTGGTGGTGGAGAGTTTATAGGTCCTTTTCTCAGTGCTTATGCTAATGGTACTTTCTATGGTATTGGTTTAAGCCAGACTAAAGGTTGGGAAGGTGAAGGTGGTGGTGCCGGTATCGGTATAGGATACACGTGCAAGTTGAATCGTAAGGGGTCCCTTCGTCTTGAGTTTAATGCCGAATTCGGTGGTTTTTATACTGAGTATGATCCTTATATATATGGTAATCCGATTACGGGTACCAAAGATGGTCTTTACTATTATGACTATTATGGTAAAGCCAGCGATTTTAAGGAGCGTCAGCATAGTCGACTTTGGTTAGGTCCTACCAATGCAGGTATCCACCTTACTTATGATATCATTTACCGAAAGAAGAAGCAAATCAGATGAAAAGGAAAATTTCTTATATAGTAATAATCATTTTAACAGCGCTTACCTCGCTTACATCTTGTATCGAACCGCCTTTGTATTTGCCGGGTGAAGAACTGCAGATTGTTATGCCTGAGGTATATACTGATATTGATGTTGCCTGGGATGTAGAAACTGATATTCAGGTAAAATGGCATTATGGATGGGATAAAGAAGATACTGAGCTTTTTGATTCTCTTGGTTATCCGATGCCTACAGTCCTGGAAGTTCGTCGTCTTTATAATGGTCAGTATGCTGATGGTAATGTTATAAGTACTGATGCTTTTACTACGACCAAGAGTACCTTTAGAAAATATTTTGAATTCGGCTATTATGATATGCTCTTTTGGTCGGATGTTGATAAAGATAATGATGTAGCTCCAAATCTTCAAATTAATGAACAGGATGTTCAGGCTGTTCAAGCCTATACTAAGGGTAATCATGGTATGTATGGTTTGGATATTGACTCTATTGATACCACTAAGGTTATAGGTCTTCATGATCAGCCTGAGATGTTTTATGGTGCCTTTCCACAGGATATTTACATCTCCACCGATTTACACGATTATGAGTACGATTCTATAAATAATGTGTACATAAAGCATATCGAAGCCAAACTGAAGCCTTTAGTTTATGTTTATCTCTTTCAGATAGTGCTTCATAATAATCATGGTATTGTACAGGCTGTAGATGGTAATGCGGCTATCTCTTCTCTTGCTGGAAGTGTCAATGTAAACACTGGTCATACTAGTGAGGAGCCTAGTATGGTTTATATGAACACCCGTATGAAGCAGAATATCGATGTCGATGGTGAAAACTGTGATATTATTGGTGGCCGTCTGAATACTTTTGGTCTTTGTGATATGGATCGTTATGATGCGGAGCGTGGTACTACTTATCAGGGTGGACAGCCTAATTTCCATAACTATATTTATTTTGATATGACCTTAGCTGATGGCTCAGTGAAAACGTATCGTTATGATGTAACCGATCAGATGCAGGCTAATGCTTATGGAGGTATTATCACTCTTCATGTCGACTGTGAGAGTCTTGAACCGATTTATAATGATGCTAATAAGATGAGTGGTCTTTTCATACCAACTATTGAAGATTACGAAGAAGTTATCTGGCATGTCGAAATATAAGAAAATAATCGTTAAGAATATATCCGAATCATAGTAATGTTTAATTTTAAAAAGTCTAAACTAGGCGTAATGGCAACGATGGTACTTGCTGGTGCTTTGGGCTTGTCAAGCTGTACCTCGGGTAGTGATGCTGATGAGGAGTATACAGGTAATTTAGACCCTGTAGGCTTCAGTCAGGTTGCTATCCAGTCGTTAAAGAGCAATGCCACCGAAGCTACAAGTAATTCCCCTCTGACACAGGGGTTTATGGTGAGCCTCTGGAAGGGTTTTGCTACCAGTAGCCAACAAACGCTCATGGATATGTACGAAGTGAAATACCTTACGGACAATTGGACAGGTTCTTATTCTTGGTCGTATGTCGGTACTACTGCTGATGGCTTCAGTAAAGAGCAGCGACAGACTTATTGGGATACGAACAAGATGCCATACCGTTTTTATGCACTTACACCTTATCCAACAGATGTTACCGGTTTTGTTTTATCCGACACTCAGTTAACTTTGCCGTTGTCTGCTCAGTTCACGTATCAGACAAGTACTAATGGAAATATTTCTGAAGGTCGCGAAGATTATCTTCCAGCTCAAGTAGAGCGACAGGCTAGTGGTAAAGATTACGATGTGATGATAGACCATGGTACCAAGCAGATTAATACGGGTAGCACTACGCTCAACCGTTCGGTGGCTTTACCTTTTCATCATTTTACCTCAAAGGTGCGGTTTGGCATTTATACCGAGTCGATCGTATCTACAGAAGAAGCGCTACCGGTTACAGATATTGTCATCAAGGTTGTTTCGGATAATTTTGCTACATCGGCGATGGGCTATCAAGCCAACCTCAGTACGGGCGATATGCTTTCTGGCAGTTTTACACAATTGACACGTCAAAATGGTGTTGTACTGCTTACCACAGATTCTAGTAATGCGAATGACAACAATATCCTTCAAGCGAATAAAGATACCAAAGCCTATATGATGCGATGCCCAGAGGGACTGCTACAGATACCTCAGAGTGGCGTAATGCTCACAATTAGTTTTAAGGTGGGCTCGAAAGAATTTACAGACATACCATTGACGGTAACCGAAGGCGATGAAACGATGACCTCATTTACATGGAATCCTAATACGCTCTACACCTACCTGATTAAGGTAAAAGACCTGGTTAAGGCGGATATCGAATGTACTGCAACGATAGAAGATTGGGATTACATTTATGCGACAATTAACACTGATCTTGAAAAGTAACATAATTAATAAATATTGCGATATAATCTAAAAGAATTAGTATACGTAAAATAAAATGAAAAAGCTTAATTACCTCATGTTTGCGGCTGCGACCGCCATGTTTGCTACTAGTTGTAGTACCGATAGTTTGGAATCATCAATTCCTGACAGTGAGAAAACTGCAATTGAGTTCAATGGTGAAAATACTACCACTGTAACTCGTGCTGGTTTGGATAATTCTAATCCAACCAAAATTGTTATGCAGATTAAGAGTCAGAATGGTTCTAATGTTAGAGCTACCAAGACCGTTGCTTCTGCAGCTTCTGCTGGTACAGCAACAACCGATTACTCTGCAGTAAGTTTTGAGCCCCTTTACAAGCGTTATTGGGACGATGCGTATGGTCGTAGTGCTAATCTTTCTGTTTATGCAGTAGCAGTTCCTGGCAAGACTACAGATTCAAACTCTAAGGCTACAGAGGACCTCCTTGCTGGTTCTTCTAAATCTTGGTCAAATGGTGATCTCGATCATACATTTGGCTGGACGGTTGATGCCTCTCAGACTACTGATAATATTGCGGCCAATGATATGGTATACAGCAATAATATCTCAGATGGTGGCAAGAGTGGAGTATATGCTTACAATAATAAGGCAGGTGCATATTCTTCAGTACTTTCAGATGGTATGATGACATTTCGTCTTTCTGATTCTGAAGCAACTGATGGTGCAGGTCATTTTGATAAAGGTCATTTGAATTTTAAGCATGCTTTATCTCGTGTAACTGTTAATCTGATCAAGGGACAGGGTTTTACAGCTGACGGTTCTTTCCAGATTACTGATGGTACAAATGTAACCTTGAAGGCTATGCCTGTTTCTGGTACATTCAATTTGGTAGATGGTACTTGGAGTGGTCAGCAGACAAGCGATGTAACTATGGCTACTACCACAACAGCATCTGGCTCAGATCATTCATTCCTTTCTCAGTTGGTTCCTGGTTATGTTATTACTGATGGTAATTCAGGTAATGTACTTGAGTTCAGTGTAGACGATAACCAGTACTATATTACTCAGGATATGATGTTCGACGCCTTAAATGTTGCTGCTAATTATCAGACACTTGGTGTAGAGTCTAATGCTACCAGCATTACATTGAATAATGGTTTGAATTATTCTTTCAACATCACGGTTAATAAGACAGGTATTGCTGTTGTTACTGCAAGTCTCGAACCATGGGTTGATGTAACTGCTTCTGCTACACCTTCTAATGCTCGTTATACATTCTCTCTCTACGATAATGGTGCTCGTACAACTGATTTTGATCTCTATCGTGCGCTTGATTACGATGAAAATAAAACGGTTCGCGATGATTATGAAGGTAAAGATTGGGCTACAGGTTATAATACCGATGGTAAAGCTGAAGTATCAGTAGATGGGTCTACTAAGCAGATCAGCACTAACTGGTATTTCGAAAGTAACAGAAGCTATTACCATTTCCGTACTGTAAATAAGAATGTAGCAATAACAACTGATGCTACAAACGGTGACTATTTCACCATGACAACTGGTGATATTGATTATCGTTGGGGTGCAACGATGAAATCAGATCCTGTTTATAGTACATCAAATGGCTTCTCTGGCTATGTTTCTAATGCTATTGGTGCAACTTCAAATGAAATTCATCTCACTGAAGAACACATGATGAGTTTGATCAATGTTGTTTTGGAAAGTAAAGATGTTGTTTTGACTGGTAGTAAGGTATGGCTTACCCGTATGAGCGAGTCTGCAACCGTATTGATGGGTACAGGTTTGGTAACTCCTTCTACTACTATTTCTGATGAACATTTGATGACAGGTGATAATGACAAAAAGCGTTTGTTTGTTATTCCTCAGGCATTGGTTCGCAATGACGGTGCTTCTGATAATGACTATGTAGGCATTCATATCTTAACCGAAAATGGTGCTTCTTACTACTTTGTGAAGAAGTTCAGTGAATTGGTTGCTGAAACCGTTTCTTCTGATAAGAATCAGTCAGCAGGTAAAGCTATTGCTCGTTGGTATCCAGGTCATACCTATACCTATACCTTTACATTGAATAAGCAGGGTATTCAGAATGTAACTGCTTCTCTTACTCCATGGATTGAAGTGAAAGCTACAGGCCAGACCATCACTCTTGAAGATTAATACGATATACCATTCAAAAATTAATTTCAACAATTAATTAATGAAATTAAATACAACATACATATCTCTCATTTCACTGCTCACGCTGACTGCGTGTAGCAGTGACTTGTCGGATATTCTCAACGGTAATTCGGGTAAAGAGGAAGTGACCTTTACGACAACGAATTTGGAATCTTCTGTCGTTACTCGTGCTGGTTTCGCAGATGGTAATACTGCCATTTTTGCGAAGATGAAAAGCGAAGCGAATAACAAAACTACTCAATGGACTGCTACAACTTTGTTGGCAAGCAAAGATGAAACGAATAGTGAGACATCAACAAGTAGTGTATCATATAATACGGTGTCTGATACTCGTTTTTGGGATGATACCCATGGACGAGATGCGAATATTTCTGTATATGCTGTTGCTATAGCAAATAATAGTGAAACGACCAATACGGCAAGCTCTCTTTTATCAGCTGCTCCTTATCAGTGGACAGATTCTACAGATACGAATTCTGGTCTGTCCTTTGATTATACCGTTTCTACTGCTCAGAATGTAGCTACAACTTCTTTTGATCAGTATGATCTTGTTTATAGTAACAATATTACGAAGGATACAACGGACGCTCGTTTGAAGTTTACTCGTTCTTCTGATAATGGTCATACGGGGTCTTTTGACAAAGGTAGTCTTCTGTTTAATCATGCGCTTACTAAGATTACGGTTAATCTTCTTAAGGGTAATGGTTTTGAGGGTGACTTCGCCTCAGCCAAGACTTCTGTGATGATTGGCTCTTCTGCTAATCAGCCTACATTAAAAGGTAATTTTGATGTGTCATCAGGCGAATGGGCATTAGATGAGAATACGAAAGGTGAAGTTTCTGCTACAGTAGGTACTTTATTGAATTCTTATGATGTAGATAATGCTACTTATGATGTTATTCCGACGAATGCTATCGTCATGCCGGGTTATACTTTGCGTCAGTCGAATACCAATACTGCGCTTACGATTAATGTATCCGATAACTTATATTATGTGAGCGAAGCTAATTTGTATGCGGCTCTTCAAGATGTGCCGTCGCTTTCGGAGAGTTCTTATGCAATGGCTCAAGGTTATCATTATATTTTCAATATTGAGTTGAATAAAACGGGAATTAAGGTTACTGCTTCTTTGGCAGACTGGAATTCTGTTGTTGGTGAAACGCAGAATCCATCTAATGCTCGTATTTCTGTCGAATTCCTCAATGTTGATGGTAGTTCAGCTCAGAGTAATGTTAATTTGTATCGTCTCCTGGATGAGGCTCCTGAGATTTCTGATGATTATGTCGGCACGAACTGGAATGGTAATTACGGTTCGGCTGCTACGGTAGAAACAGACGGTATTACAGACTGGTATTTTGATAGTAATAAGAGTTATTATCATTTCAGAACGACGAATGTGACTCCTACTGCGGTTTCAGCAATGACTGCAACCAATAATGATGGTGGGGATTATGTGTTGATTTCTAATGGTAAAAGAGATGCAAGCGATCCTATTTGGGGCGCTCCTATGAAGGGTAATACTATTAGCTATTCGTCTACTAGTGGTTTTACGGATTGTTTGATATCTGCCATTGGTCCTACTTTGAATACGATTCATCTTACCCAACTTCACATGTTGTCTCGGCTGGATATTCAGTTGACTACCACGACAGGTACTGATGCTGTAACTCTTGAAGGTTCTAGGGTGGTTATTACTGGTATGAGACCTGAAGGACAGGTGTTGATGGGGTCAGGTAAGATTAATGCTACAGGTACTGTGACAGATGTTCCCATGACTGCTCCTTCTGAAGGAACTGTGGCTACAAAACCTTTTACTTGGGATGTCGTTCCGCAGACTCTTTCTCATATAGGGTTGATTATTACGACAGGTGATCATAATAAGTATGTCATTTCTGATTTGAGCACTATCGTAGAGACGGGTACTACATCCACGATTTCTGAGTGGATTCCCGGAACACATTATACATATACCTTCGATTTGAGGAAGACTGGCGTTAAGGCTTCTGTAAGTCTCGCTGATTGGACAACCAAGTCAGCAAGCGCTCCCGTTTGGTTCTAAAAACAATACAAGATTATAAATGATGACATTAAAATATTCCATAGTTTCGTTATCTGCATTGATGCTTCTGGCAAGTTGTTCATCAGACGACTTAACAAACGAAAACGCTTCAGATCGTCTGGCTTTGAGTTTCGATGCCTCTTTGAGTTCTGCTCAGGTTACACGTGCCACAGCTAATTCTTTTGACACAGGTGAAACCTTGTATACTTTTGTTCAGCATGTTGATGCTTATAATCAATTGGTTAGTATCGATGGCCGTTCACCACGAATGGTAACTTTGACTGTTGGCAGTGATACGACTAGCGTTACTTCTACAGAAGATCTCTATTGGGATGATTTCAGCCTAGGTGGCGGCGATGATGATACGAATCTTCGTAAGTCTGATCATGGCTTACGTAGTTACTATGGATATGGTTATAATGGTGGTACACCGAGTACGGCGCTTGTGAATAGTACAGGCGTGTTGGGTTGGACTGCTCCTACTACTCAGAATTCTGCTGAGATTGTTCAGCATGCTGATTTGCTTTGGTCGTCTACTCAGCCTAAGGTGGCTTATAACCGTGGTTCTTCTTCTGCCGTAAGTGGAACCGGCACATTGTCTGTTCCTTATACTCATGCGATGAGTGAATTTACTGTCGAATTGGTTGCAGGTGATGGTTTTACATCGGATACTACTTTTGCAAATACTACCGTTACATTGCATCAGATGAATACGGTTGGTACCTTCACAGCTCCTTCTGCAACGGTTTCTGGTGGTACAGAAGCAGATATCACGATGTATAAAAGTTCTATGACAGCAGATCGTCGTAGTACTTTCGTAGCGATGACTGTTCCTGGTACTGATTTGGCTGAAGGTGAGTCCTTTATTACCATTACTGATGCCGATGGCAATAACTATCATCTGAATGTTACGCAGGCTATGTTGTCTACAGGTGAATCAAATTGGGGGAGCGGTCTTGCTACTGTTACAACTGAAAGTGCTACAACTTATGCCACTCAGCCTGGTTATAATTATCACCTTACGGTAACACTCGCCAAGCAGGGTATTACTGTTGAAGCTTCTTTGGCAGATTGGAAAACGGTTACGGCTACTGGTAATGGTGTTATTGATTTTTCAGCTGATGTAACCACTCAGAACGCCACAGAAGGCTTAACTTCTGGCGATACTTTTGATCTGTGGATGGTACAGGATGCAACTGATTATACCTATGGAGAAAAGTCTTCTTTGGTTTCTTACGATGGTACTGGCTTGTCTTTAGAAACCCCTCTTTATTGGCCTAACGGAACAGATAAGTTCTTCTTCCGCGCGCAAGCGAATAGAAGTGTAGAGGGTGCTCTCTCTGGATATATTTCAGAACCAACTACGGTTTCTCAGGGTGAAGATCGTATGTGGGCTACCACAAAGGCTGCGGGTGATTACGTTGAAGGTGCTTCTTTGAGTCCTCGTACGGGTAATGTACCTTTGTTGTTCAGCCATATCATGAGTAAAATCAGTGTTGTTCTTAAAACGCCTGTGGCTGCAACTGGTGCTGCCGATGCGAATACGAAGCATGTTAACTTGGAGGGTGCTACGATCTCTATCAGTAATGTATATCCTTCAGGTACAGTTGATATCCATGATGGTAGTATTAAACCAAGTGGCACAAAGGCTGCCATTACAACTACCGAGGGTATTGCTGCAGATGCTGTCAAGACTGAAGAAAGCTATAACACGGCAGCAGCCTTGACCGATTATATCGTTGTTCCACAGTCTACTTCTGCTATGGTTTTGACGATAACACTGGGCGATGGTACAGTCTATAAAATCAATCTGAATAGTGATGCGATCACCTTAGCTGGTTCTACTGATCTTGATAAATGGGTTAGAGGCAAAGCGTATGTGTATACTATTACGCTTGAGAAGGAAGCTGTTACTGTAGCCGGTTTGGTTAAAAATTGGGAGGAAGTTACAGGTAGTGGTAAGGCGATCTTGGAGTGGGATTAATCAGTTCCCGCTCTGCACTTGTAAATGAAGATAGAATTATGGATAAAATGATGAGATGTCGGTCTTTATATATAGGGTTATCATTGCTGTTGACAGCATGCTCTGCTTCTGATTTCGACGGTGGCTCTACTCCAGAGACATCTACAGATGAAGTGGTAGGGCAGACGGTATCTTTCACTGTTAATGAGGCTGTAAGTCGTGCTACCTCTACGATTGCTATGGATAACGATGGTCGTTTTGTATGTAGCATGTATTATCACTCTAAGAATGGGGATACCAATGATAGTGCCTACGATATGGCTGCAAGTTCTACAGCTTGGCTAAAGATAAATGCCAGTGGTACGCCTGTTTATTGGAATAAGGATTATACGACAGAGAATGTTACTACCAACGAGGATGGTGACGATACGAGTGCTGGAAAGTTTTATTGGCAAAACCGTTTGAGTCATGTCTTTCTGGCTCTTGCTGACTATAATCAGCTCACGACTAATACCTATAATTCGGGTGCTCAGGGTGCCCTGAAGATGTATCCTGATGGTGATAATAAGGATGATAAGACCCTGATGGTCAATGGTAACACATTAGCGAATGATAGTTCGATAAATGTTTACGATTTGACGAGAGGGGATAAGACGAGTATGGCCGAACAGCCTGATCCTATTGTTGCCCTTACCGCTCAGGTGCCTGCTAATTATATCAGCAATACAGTTGCGCTGACCTTTAAGCATCAGTTTGCTCAAGTACAGGTTAATGTTTTTAATGACCGTTCTGCCGACCAGTCTGTTAGTCTTACATCTGAACTGATTACGAAAGTAGAACTGATAGATGTTTCTACTGAGGGATATGTGTATAATCGAATCAATGAAGATGGTACTGTGAATGCCACTGTGAGCAATACGATAATCCCGAATGAAGATGATACGCCAGTAACCACATTCGAGATGTTTTCGATGAGTACTCCTGCATCGGGAGCTGTCAAGTCTTATCAGGCGATAGCCTTTGGCTCCCTTCGTAAGATACGTATTACTTGGAAGGAAAGTACAGATGATGATGCCATTGAGCACGTTACTACTTATACCCTGGATACGGGTAAAAACACGTTGGCAAGTGGTAAGAAGTATACCTATAATATCTACCTCATTCGTAGTTCGCTGGTATCGCTCAAACCAACCATTACCGACTGGACTTTAGATAAAACGTATTCGTCTGAAGCTACTATTTCAGACGATACAGAGGATTAACGCACAGTATAAATTATTATAGTAAGTATACATTATCATGAGCATACAAATGATGCAACATACGAAACATATTGGTTCATGGCTTATCAGCCTTCTGGCGATGTTCCTGCTGACAGGTTGTGGTGAAGATATCACTGCCGAAGGAACAGATGATATTCTGGCAGGCGATGCTGTACAGTTTACTACCTATGTGCAGACCCCGGTAACCCGTGCTACTTCTCAGGACGAATTAACGGAAGAGATGAATTCCAACTATAAGATTATTGAGAGTGGTTATAAACTGTCGGTGTCTATGCTTCAGAAACTCACTGGTGTTTCTGAGGGTGAAGTAGATACATCGATTGTGGCTACGGGTACCTATACATCTACGAATAATGCCAATGGTATCTTGAGTGGTTCATCTTTATATTGGCCAGATACACAGAATCGTTATGGTTTTAAGGCTGAAGCGGGAAGTGATGTGATAGAAGCCGATCAGTCGAAGTATACAGAAGGGTATTTGCAGCAAGATAAACTCTTGGGGTTCGGTTATTTGCCTTTGTATTATTCAGATCCTAGCCAGATGGATCAGGTAGATGCTGCTAATTATCATACTGCCAAAGATTGGAAAGCTGGCATCAAGAGCTATAATAATATTACGGATAATAGTGATGCTACTAAGCGTATACCTTTATATATGAAGCATCAGCGTGCCAAGATTACTGTTATTCTGAAGGCTGCAGACGATTTTCCTGTAGAAGATTTACAGTATAATCAGTATCCTTCTGCTTTGTCTGCTACCATTTACTCGTATACAGAAGGTAAGGATGACGCTGATGTCGAAATTTCTCCTTATACTTATGAATATACTTGGCCTGAGGGGCTTGAACATGCTGGTGATAAGACGACAGCATTTACTGCCGTAGTTAATCCTTACGATTATGCGACTCATTCTTCTAAGGTTATCATTCGTATAGTCATAGCCAACCAGAAGTTTACTTTTATGGCAGCCAATGAGGCGAATACAGAAAATAGTAGTGCCTATAATCTTACTGCTGGCAAGCATCTTATCATTACCGCTACACTCTCGCGCGATCAGCGTAAAGTGGCATTCACTGCCAATGTGCAGGATTGGGAGTCTGAACCGGCTGTCGAGGCGAATACCGATGAGTTTGGAGGTAATGGTAATACAATGCAAATTGTGGATAAGGCTACTCTGATAGAATTCCTTACTTCTACTACTGAGTATAATACTGCTGGTGGAGTAGGTGTCGTTGCTGCTGAATCTATTGATTTAGATGAGGATGAAGATTGGGATGGGACAAAATATCGACTCAACGGTACGTTGAATCTTGCTGGTGCAACGATTTTGACAAAGCATCAGATGCTCGATACGATTGCTTCTACGGGTAAATTGGTGAATGGTACTATTTCTGTGAAGGCTGGTTCTTCTTTACCTTCTGCAGTGGCAAGTATTAATTCGGGTACTATTGATAAGTTGGATGTTGTAGCGGATAAGACCTCAACGATTGCTCAAGCTACAGTTGCTGGTCTTGTAGAAAAGAATGATCAGGGTACGATTTCTAATTGTACATCCGATCTTCCGGTTTATGGTGTTCTTCCTGATCAAGCTTCTGAGGCTTATGTCGGTGGTATTGCTGGTACATCGCTCAGTGCTACTGTAGATGGTATTACTACCCGTGCCATCATTGATAATTGTACGGTAAATGCCCGTATTGATGGAGCTGATGGTGTCAAGGGTGGTGGTATCGTTGGTTCTGCCGATGGTAAAGTTACAAATTGTACCAATGATTATGGTATTACCTTACTGCAGAATGCTGATAACTTTAAGAATATCGTGCAGCATGCTGCTACTGAGAAGACAGAATTTACGGGAAACGCATGGCCTACTATAGCAGATAATAATTTGAGTAGCGTGAATGTCGATAATGCTGTAGCTGAGTCTGATCGTTATACTGCAGTTATTGATCGTCAGGCTGAGTTGAGAGAATCGTTTACTTCATCTTATAATGTTGCGAATTATAAATATCGATTGGCTGACAGTTTCGAATTGAAAGACTGGAATCATTATAATAGCACGAATGGTTATGAGTCTACTGAGGATACAATACATACCAAGTATAATGATTATAGTGCCAACTATCTGCTTGAAGGTAATCATAAGACGATTACGACCGATGGTATGATCTTTAATACTATCAGCAATGCGATAAGCAATCTTCAGGTGAAGTTGTCTGCTAACTTGATTGCAACTCCTCATACCACTTCTGGTATTCAGGATGGTCTTGATGGTTATGCTCCGGTGGCTTTTGCAGTAGCTGGTAGCAATGCTGTGCTGAGTAATGTTAACGTTACCTCAGATTACTATGTTCAGTCGGCTAACCCATCTGGAGTTGTGGTGTGGGCTTACGATGGAGCTACGATACAAAACTGCAAGAGTAATGTGCCTGTACAGGTATGGTTGGCGTCTACTGTAGACAAAGATGCTGACCATTTTGCAGGAGGCATCGTTGCGTCTGCTTATGATGCTTCTATTATGAGTTGTAGTTATTCTCGTGCTGATAATACGCTTTTCGTTAATACTTCTGACGATTATACATCTACTTCTACCACAGGCGCTTCTACCGGTGTGGCTTATTATGGTGGTATTCTTGGTGGACCAAGTGCAAAGGGTTCTTCTGCTACAGGGACAATTCTTATTCAAGATTGTGCCAGCAATTTCAGTACGCCAACTACCACTAATGCGTATAAGGGTTCTATCTTAGGTACAGGTGTTTATAGTAGTACTACTTATATCAGTGCTGATTGTAGGGGTAACTGGTGGCCTGCTTTGTCTTATCCTGTAGGTACTGGAGGCGCATCCCTTGTTGGAACAAAGAATGCTGTTACACCTTCTTTTGAATAATTCGATTTTATGGATATGAATAAGAAATATAGTTATCTTTTGGTATTTGTTGCACTCCTCTTGATGGGGTGCTCAGACCATCTTGCTGATGATGCAGGAACGTCAGATTCTGCCTTTGATGCGTCTGATATTCAGGTTGGTTCTGTCCAATTGACTACTGATGCTGATGGGGTTACGGCTACTACGCGTGCTACGGCAGCGGTCGATGTGGATTATTTGAAGGCATATCTTGAACGCGGACTTCCTATTCGCTATAGTCAGGAACTTACTCCTACTGCATTTCAGTTTGCTAATCTCCAATTGACGGGAGATGATTATACCATCACCGATTGGGAAACTGAAACGCCTGCAAAATGGCTCTATAATGGTAAGCACTATTTTCAGAGTACTGCTTGGCCTACAGCTATTATCGGTGCAACTGGAGAGGGTACTACCTTTGATGCGGCTGATCAGAGTGGTGATAACTATACAGCTCTGAGCGAAGCTTTAGCCATTTCACCTTCTTTTCAAGTGAGTGCTACAGTGGGTAAGATTACGATACCTTATTCACATCGCATGGCGCGTGTTATCGCTTATATTCTTATCGATCCTACGATGAATACGACACTGAAGAATTATAAGGTCTCTTCATCGGGCGAAACGACTGATGCTGATGATCCTACGAATACGGGTATCCGTTTTAAGGGGGTTAAGGTGCTCAATTATCTTGACTCGCTTTCTACGAATCTGTCTCATGGGGTAAACGTATATTTTCCTCGATGGACTTCAGTAAAGAGTGTTATTCCACATTATGTGGGTGAGTTTGCGAGCTATGATCATGCTGGCCAGACGAATCTCGATGATGAGCGTTTTGTCTATTATTATGATAGCGAGAACAAAACGTATATTTTCCCGAGTGATGCTGAGGCTTGGAATAAAGCGAAGGCTTCTGTGGATAATCAAGGGTCTCAATATGAGGCCTTTGATTTAGGTGGTAAGGTTCCTGTTTACGATATTCTGGTTCGCCCTACTTACACGGCTAAGGATAGTGTGATGTATGATGAGCGCGAGGATATGGCTTCTGTTGCGGCTTTAACGAATAGTGTAGAGTTTGAACTTGAGTTGGAGAATGGCTTGAAATATACCAAGACGGTGAACATTGATCTTGATATGAATAAGGAAACTGTAATCTACTTGCGTATCGGTAAAGAGGCTGTTGATTATCAGGCGACTGGTCAGCTTAAATGGGAAGAGACTGTAGGTTCACAGGCTTATTATGGTCTTGATAATACTGCTGAATTTACGCTTTCGCAGGCGGGTAGCAGTTGGCAGCGTGCTTATACGAATACGTCTAACAGTGTTACCACGGTTGCCGATGCTCATACTTACGATAAGCAGTATCTGAGTGATACTGACTGGGTAAGTTATTTCTTGCAAGCGACAAAAGAGGGAAAACATCACGGCGATTACTTTATCTTAAATAGTGATGTCACCATCGATGTTAGTGAACTCCCTGATGATTTCGTTTTTACGGGGCATTTGGATGCTCAGGGACATAAGATTACGTTGACAGATTCTGAGAATACAGGTAGAACTTATATCTTTGATGGTATTAATGGTGAATATACTACTGTGCAAGAGAGCGATGAAACTCAGGTGTGGGTGGCTAATGTTCACAAAGAAACATATAATGGCGGTACTACCTATATTTGGGTGCCAACCATAGGGTGGCGTGCCGAAGTTCTCAACACAGCCATTAGCGGTGGTCGTCTGTATAAAAGTAATGCTATCGTAACGGGTAATGTGAATAACTGTAGCGATGCTTCGGGTGCTGTGATTAATCATACCCCTACAACGTTGCCTACTTATTAAAGTATGATGAAGATGAAAAGATCAACGATATTTTTGCTATTGGCTACATTCCTGATGGTGGGTTGTAGCGAGAGCGATTTAGGAGGAAGTGAGCAGAATAGTCTTTTGGGCAAAGCTGTTAATTTCGATGCCTCTATCTCTGATGCCTTTGTTACGCGTGCCACATATTATCATGATGGTTCGTTTAATGAGGGTGATCATCTCACTATTTTCCGTCAGGAGGCTGTCAGTGGTAGTACTACTCAGTTTAATTCTGATACCGAGATTTCTCGTGTTTATTCGCTTCAGGGTGAATATGCCAGTACGGTTAATCTGGGTACGAGTTGGAAAGTGTTGACGGGGGCTACGGGTACGTATGCTGACAAGAGTTCTTTTGTTCAAACGGCTGCCGACTCATTGGTATGGGAAAATGGCTCAACGGTTCGCTTCCGTGCTTGGGGACGTAGTAATCTGGCTAATGTCCTGAATAACTCGAAGACTAATAAGGCTTCTTTTTATCCAGACTATACCTTGTCGGATTGGATTACGGTATCGGGACCTACTGAGACGATCCCGATGAAATTACTCCATTTGGCTTGTCGTATCGGTTTCGCTCCTAAGTCGGGTAACGAACTTGCTGGTATCGAACTCTGTACGGAGGCTTCTGATTATGTTGATGACACCGAGGAAGGGGGGCTTACGGCTGTAGAAAAGGCGAAAGCTGTCGAAGATGCTTATCACACGATGTGTATGCCGGCAGGTGTCAATATGAGTAATGGTACGCTCTATGGTCTTACGCAAAATCATTATACTAAGACTTCTGATTTCTCTACCATCGAGTCTTCTTCTGTTATATCATCTGCTGCAGAAGACGGTCTTGTGCCTTTTGGCTTGTTGTCTGCTGATGAGATAGTTAATTTGGTGGAGCATCCACAATTTATGGCTGTTGATGGTCGACGTTATATGATTTCTATTCCGTATCTAATGAATAACGGTACTGATCAGGGTAGTTATATCCACCTTCCGGCTTATACTCGTTTCCGTGTCCGACTGAAAGATGTGAATAATGGTGACCAGGCGGCTACGACGAATACGGAGGGTTCTTATCATATTCTTACTATCGGTGAAGTGGAAAACAATGGTACCAAGGTTTTTGCTGATGGTATCGATTTGATGCCAGGGTATAGTTATCTTTTTACGGTTGGTTATAAGTATGGCAAGTTTACCATGTCGGTTAATGAAAGTCTTTCATGGACCGAGCAGGAAGCGGG
>Ga0247611_10003494_pt1 | contig 23230 bp, 12 predicted proteins | sample 177DNAGHGhighgp2_FD_192422 | JGI IMG/M metagenome (GOLD analysis project Ga0247611, IMG submission 192422) | Sheep rumen microbial communities from Palmerston North, Manawatu-Wanganui, New Zealand - 1770 DNA GHGhigh gp2 | ecosystem: Host-associated > Mammals > Digestive system > Stomach > Rumen... | reverse complement strand
AGCATGTTCAACAGGGCAAATGCCGATGTCCTGAGAGCAAAACTCCTCTATAGTAGCATGAAATGGGACTGGAATTACCACCCAAATTGACGCAGAACCCGAATTATACGAATAATTCTCTATTTGGAAATCAAATCGTGTGACGTCAGTTGCAGTAAGGCACGTGCCTGCTGTAGCTGACGTTCCGTATCAGGGCCTTCCTGAGCGGTAATCTGCTCGGCATCAAGGTCGAAACAGGTGAAGCCGGTGGAGTCGATGAGCGTCACACCATTGTTAAAGGTATGGAAGGCGAATTGCCGCGTATAACTGCTGTCCACAACATTTCGGCTGAAACGGAACGTGCTGTGGTCAATGCCCATCTGGGCAAGCAACGTGGCGGCAAGGTCGCTTTGGCTGCATACTTTCTCAATTCGCTTTGTATCTTTTACTGCACCACCTGCCCAAATCATCGGGATGTGGTTGTAAAGGCGTGTCGTCTCGTCAATGCCACGATAGCGATAGCCGTGGTCAGGGAGGATGACGAGTAGCAGATTGTCCCAAACAGGTTGCTGTTTCAGGCTGTCGACAAACTGCCCGAGGCTGGCATCAAGATAATTAAAGGCATTATATACCTCATCGTCAAGTACCTTTGTAGGCACATCCCACGGCTCATGACTGCTAAGTGTGAGCACAGTCTTCATCCAATGCTGCGAACTGTCGGCCTTGATATCCTCAAGCACAGATTCGAACATGATATCGTCGCGTACACCCCATTTAGCTGAGTGACGGTCTACGAACATATAGTCGTCCCTCCACTGCAGTTTGTTGTAGCCAGACGACATGACATAACTGCGCATGTTGGTGAAATTGATATCACCTCCATAGAAGAACGAATTCCTGTAACCCTCCTTCTGCAAGGAAGCAGCGATAGAAGGGAGCTTGCGGCTCTTCTCAGGAATCTTCATCACCGAAGTGATAGGTAAAGCGGGATAGCCACTCAAGATGCTGACCACGCCCTTGTCCGTACGCCAGGAGTTGGCATAGCATTCGGCAAAGAAGATTCCCTCGCGACTGAGCCGGCTGAGGTTTGGCATGATGTCTGCACGACCGCCTATCTCCGTGAACTGACCACCGCAGCTCTCCATGATGACAAAGATAATGTTCGGCCGCTGGGTCTTCAGCAAAGCATCGGTGGCTTCATCGCCCACAATGAAAAGCGAATCGGTCAGCTGCTTGCATTCCTCTTCGGAGTAGAAATCGTAGCTCACAAGATAGTCGCCCGATTTGGCCACTGAAGAAAAGAAGCTGAACAAGGGATTCACTGCCGAATGGTTCAGGAACTGGCGATCGGAGAAATAGACCTGTCCGATATTGGTAGTCGACTCGCGCAGTCCGCCACGCATGCCTATGACCATAAGCGGTATCAAGACCACATACATCAGCGACTCTGCCCCGCGTAGATAGAGTGAAGGCCAGCGGTCCAGAAACTTCGTGAAGAGGAGAATGGCCGACCAGCCATCGAAGGCATCGGTATAGAGTACGGCTACGACCATCCGGTCGTACACCTCATATAATACGTACGCGAGCGCGAGGAAAATGACCAGTCTGATCAACAGATAACCTGTGGAGACACTTGCCATCGCCTCGGTTGGCGTTTCAAGATACTGCAGACAAGAGGCATCGAGCTTGAAATGCCAGAACGAATAAAGGCTGGTGTCGGCTACAAAAGCCAGCGACATGGCCACAGCGATAAACCCGAAATAAATTCTAAGGAGCCGGCGTGGAACTGACACCCATACATCGGCTATCGTCAGCAGGAAGGGTATGGCAAAAACATAGAGCGATGTGGAGAGGTCGAGCGAGAGTCCATGCCTCAAAACGCTCAACATATCGACCAACGTGAAATAGTTCAACCCACGCTGACAAAGCATGAACACCACCTTGGCCGCAAGGAAGATGCCCAACGTGAGAAAGTATGTATGCAGGAGAAAAGCTATCCGTCGAAACATATATACACTTTTTAGAAAACAAAATTCGCTGTTAATGCTTGAAGAAGCGATTAAGACCATGTATAGCCTTATTGAAGGCCTTCGGATTTATATGGTAATCATCGACTGGATTCAAGTGGGCATCCGTCACTTCCACATATCCAGCACCCTCTTTTGTCAGAATGGTATCGCCCTCGACAAGGAAAGCATAGCGCAGCTCATTGCCAACGAAATGCCACAGGCGAGGCGAACGATCGTTCAGCAGTCGGCCGGCGCAATAATCCTCAATAGGATTGGTGACACCCAGATAGTTGTGCATCAGCGTAGGTACGAAATCGTAGTGGGTCGTACGGTGCAGATAGCGCACAGGGGTACTGTCGTTGGGCTCATGTATAATCAGTGGCACACCTATTTGATACTGTGAGAAGTTGGAATTGTGTCCCCAGTAGTTCTTGTGATTCTCGTTGTACTCCTGAGCATGGTCGCCGGTGATATAGATAAGAGTGTTATCGTACATTCCCTGGCTTTTTAGTGCGCCAATCACCTCTGCCACCATACTGTCGACCTGATAAGCCGAGTTACGATAGAGATTCCAGAAAGGTGTGGGGTCCATGTCGTTATTCAATACGGAGAAGTTGCCATACTCCCATGAAGGCTGGAAACGGTTGAGCAGCTCCTTCGGCAGACTGTAGGCATGGAGCAAATCGAAGAAGATGAACGTGAAGAACGGACGCTCACTGCGCTTCAAATCAGGAAGGTCACGGATGAGGTCGTCCTTTATCTTCAGGTCACGTTCGTAGGAAGAGTCGCCCTCCGTATCTGTACGCAAATGAGGAACTTTCTGGAACAGAATGCGGTCGAAAGGCGGAGACTTCAGCGTTGCACTGGGATAAGCACGGAAATCGTAATCTTCTGCCATCAGCCGATCGATGAGCACCGGGCTGAGACGGCTCGACTCAAAGGCAGTATAATAGTAAGGCTGCAAACCCGTGAACATGCCGAATACTGCATAACGCGTACCATTACTGCAACTGACATGATTATCATACCATTTCTCTTTACGCGCCAGTTGCCAAAGGTTAGGCATACACTCCTTGGTGAGCGACTGCTTGCTCCAAGAGTCAATAAGGATGAACACAACATTCGGGCTCTTCGACAGATTGCGGTCTGTAACGATGTCAGTCAGCGGATAGATGAGATCGCCCTGCTCATCCAGCTCATCGTCTATATCAAGCACATGACGCTCAATTCCAATGGTTTCTTTCAGGAAGGTCGTGGCCGACAGCGGGAAATAGTAGGGAATGAGACGAGTGCTCTTCAGAATTGTCGGTTTTACGACAAAAGAACCGTAGATAAAAATGCAGTTTGCAAGAATCAAACTCGACGAGAGGAAAATGATTATGCCTCTCACCACCCGCTCGCTAAGCATTGTGTCCCAGCGTTTTGAAACCTTCCAGAGTCCAATGCAGAGGGCCACCAGCACAGCAAAGAGCAGGAATTCAGTGATATAGAGTTTTGGTGAAAAATCGAATATCTCGGATGCGCCCGGGCCTGCTAACAGATTGAGGATGAAGCCGTTGATATGAAAACGGTATATCTTGTAGACCTGCATATTGACAAACACCAACACGCTGAGCAAGCTCACAGAGCCAACGAACAGCGATTTGGCGGTACGCTCAAAGCGAAGCAACTGCCAGGGCAGAAAAAACAACAGAAAGAGTGCCAGCACCAACAGTGCAGCGTGACCTATGCAAGAGGTGATAAAATAGACCCACCCCGTGGCATCCATCGTTGAAGCAACGCCATCACCCCAAATGTAGGAAAAGAACAATGCCGCAATGAGCATCGTGGCAAGGAAATAATAAAGAAATCCCTTTCTCAGCGCTTTCATGCTGCAAAGATACTACTAATTCATGGATTCAAGATAAAAAACAATAAATTATAAATCATAAATTATGAATTATTAGTACTAAAAAAACATCCCGACCATCTTTTCGTGGTCAGGATGTTCATTATATTTTGCTTCTCGAATGAAGTCTTAGAGCTTCGGACCAGCCTCAACAAGCTTCTTGCCTGCCTCGTTGCCCTCGTACTTCTTGAAGTTCTTGATGAAGCGGGCAGCCAAATCCTTAGCCTTCTCCTCCCACTCGTTGCGGTTCTGATAAGTGTCGCGAGGATCAAGGATACCCCAAGCCACGCCGTTGAGCTGTGTGGGAACCTCGAAGTCGAAGTAAGGAATCTTCTTGGTAGGTGCGTTCAGAATGTCGCCACCGAGGATAGCATCGATGATACCACGTGTATCCTTGATAGAGATACGCTTGCCAGTACCATTCCAACCAGTGTTCACGAGATAAGCCTTAGCACCGCTCTTCTCCATCTTCTTAACCAGCTCCTCAGCATACTTTGTGGGGTGCAGCTCGAGGAATGCCTGGCCGAAGCAAGCAGAGAAAGTAGGAGTGGGCTCAGTTATACCACGCTCTGTACCAGCCAGCTTGGCTGTGAAACCAGAGAGGAAGTAGTACTTCGTCTGCTCAGGAGTCAGAATAGATACGGGAGGCAGCACGCCGAATGCGTCAGCAGAGAGGAAGATTACGTTCTTAGCCTCAGGACCAGCACTCTTACCGTTTACCTTCTGGGCAATCTTCTCGATGTGGTTGATAGGATAAGATACGCGAGTGTTCTCAGTTACGCTCTTATCAGCGAAGTCGATCTTACCATCAGCAGCAACAGTTACGTTCTCCAGCAGAGCGTCGCGACGGATAGCGTTGTAGATGTCGGGCTCGCTCTCCTTGTCGAGGTTGATAACCTTGGCATAGCAGCCACCTTCGAAGTTGAACACGCCCTCGTCGTCCCATCCGTGCTCGTCGTCACCGATGAGCAGACGCTTCGGGTCGGTTGACAGAGTGGTCTTACCTGTACCAGACAGACCGAAGAAGATAGCGGTGTTCTTACCCTCCATGTCGGTGTTGGCAGAACAGTGCATAGAAGCGATACCCTGCAGAGGCAGATAGTAGTTCATCATTGAGAACATACCCTTCTTCATCTCACCACCGTACCAGGTGTTGATGATGACCTGCTCACGGCTTGTAGTGTTGAAAGCAACACAGGTCTCTGAGTTCAGACCCAGTTCCTTGAAGTTCTCAACCTTAGCCTTAGAAGCGTTGTAGATCACGAAGTTGGGCTCAAACTTCTCCAGTTCCTCAGCGGTAGGCTGGATGAACATGTTCTTCACAAAGTGTGCCTGCCAAGCCACCTCAACGATGAAGCGGACGCGAAGACGGGTTGCCTCGTTAGCACCGCAGAAAGCATCGACCACATACAAGTCCTTGTTGCAGAGCTCCTTGATAGCGATTTCCTTAACAGTCTTCCATACCTCCTCGCTCATGGGGTGGTTGTCGTTCTTGTACTCCTCAGAAGTCCACCATACCTTATCCTGGCTCTGGGCATCCTTCACGATGTACTTATCCTTAGGCGAACGACCAGTATAGATACCTGTCATCACATTGACAGCGTTGAGCTCGGTATTCTGACCCTTGTCGAAACCGGTCAGACCTGCCTTTGTCTCTTCCTCAAACAGGAATTCATACGACGGATTGTGAGCAATCACCTTCGAACCGGTGATACCATACTTCGTTAAATCTAAATTTGCCATTGTTCTGAAATGCTTTTATTTAAATTATTGATAATGAATCGTTTTTACGGGTGCAAAAGTAGGAAATTATTCGAGATTCATCATCGACTATTCATAATTATTACAATTGTTTTAATGTTTTTTTAATCCATATCAATCAAAATAAATGTCCGTATGACACTTTTGCCACGCGGACATAACAAATAAACTCAAAACTATTCCATTGCAGCGATGAAAAATAGTAGTTTCCTCATAGTTGTAGTTTTTCGATTTAGTTGCAAAAATAGGGAAAAAGAAGCATACCGTCAAACAAATAGTTGTTATTTTTGTTGATTATCACGAAAATACTTACTTTTGCAGCCAATTTGAAATCAAAACTAACCTTTATTATGCAGATTGTCAACTTTTCGGAACAGAACACTGTGATTAATCAGTACATGGCATTATTGCGCGACAAGATCTCACAGCGCAGACGTATGATGTTCCGCGCTAATATTGAGCGTATCGGACAGATGATGGCCTACGAACTGTCGAAAACCCTCGACTACAAACTTAAGGCCATTACCACACCTTTAGGAACTATCGAAGTGAACGTGCCAAAGGACGATATCGTCTTAGCCACCGTACTGCGCGCAGGACTACCATTCCATCAGGGTTTCCTCGACGTGTTTGACCGTGCCGAAAATGCGTTCGTTTCGGCCTATCGCATGTACACCAATCGCGAGCATACAGAAGTAGGCATCCATACGGAATATATGGCCTCGCCATCAGTAAAAGGGAAGACGCTTGTCGTCGTAGACCCCATGTTGGCCACAGGTGGTTCGATGGTTGCCGCCATCGAGGCGCTGCTGAAAAACGGGAAGCCACGCAAGATTCACGTCTGCTGTGTCATCGCTGCTCCTGAGGGCATTGAGTTCGTAAAGCAGAACCTTCCCGAGGATAGCACCATTTGGTGTGCTGCCATCGACCCCGGCATGAACGAGCAGAAGTATATCGTGCCTGGATTCGGCGACTGCGGCGACTTGTGCTATGGAGAGAAGCTCTGATTCGACACGACATTTTTATGACAAATAATAAATAACTGTTTCCACAGAACAATACAATAACAGAAATAACCAAATGAAAAGATTTTTCACACTTGCATGCCTGATGATGGCAGCTATCCTGACAACCTCTGCTCAGACGACTCCGCCTGAAACTGCTGATACGGTAGATTACTTGCTGACCTGTCTGAATGTAAACCCAGAAAACGAGAATCAGTATGAGAACCTAAACGAGAAGATAAAGGTGGCCTTCGACGGCAACGACATCTATGTACAAGGACTCTCTGCATACAGTCCCACAACGTGGTTTAAAGGCACTATCGATGGCGACTCCGTGCGTTTTGCAAAGCGGCAGTTGGCAGGTAGCTATAGTAATACAAGCCTCTATATGATTGGCTTCGATGGAAAGGAACGCGACCTCGCTTTCTACTACAATAAGGAGACAAAGGCGATGAATACCGACATCTACCTACTTATTATCGACGGCGAGGACAGAACATTCCAACTGATGAAGAATCTGATGCTCACCGTTGACAATGGCGAGACTCCTACTCCCCAGCCAGAGGAGCTGCCCGATGTGGTGACACCACCTGCAAATCTGAATACCACGGAGTATCAGTTCCAAGCCACAAAGCTCGAGCAGACACAAGAAGGATGGTCGCAGGAGGCTGTAAAATGGAACGTTCGCCTAGGTTTCAACGGAACCGATGCCTACCTGCAAGGAGTATGCCCCTACATGCCCGAAGCCTGGATCAAGGGCAAATATGATGCTGGTGAAGGCGAACTGACCTTCGCGTCAGGACAATATTATGGTGCCTACATGGATGCCATTAACCTCTTCTTTGCAGGAGCTAACTACCCAACTACGAATCCTTCATGGGCCGACGAAGTGGTGTTCACGTTCAACAAGGCCAACAACAGCTATGCCTGCGGCTTCACGATGATTACGGTGAACAGCAAATTGAAGGAAATGGCACCCTACGTGTTCTTTGCCGGATGCAAGCTCGTCGCTATTGCCGACAAGGCTGCCACACCAGCCGCACCCAGCATCGTCAACTACCTGGCCTACGCCACCAACCCCAAAAATCCAGCTGAGGGCTACGGTATATTCAGCCTCGACATCCCTATCGTCTCTGTTGACGGAGAGGCCTTGCTAACCGACAAGCTGAGCTACCGCATCTACTACGAACTGGATGGACAGCGCAGCCCCTACACCTTCCGTCCAGCTATCTATAAGAATCTGACGGAAGAAATGTCCACCATTCCTTATAACTTCGGCGACGGATTCGATATCTATTTGGCAGGCTCGGGCATCTATTTCTACGACGACGTGAAGGATGCCACCTTTGTGGGGGCGCAGACCATCTACACGGGTGGAGGCGAGACAAAAGAGTCGGAGATTACATGGTTTGACATCAAGGCTGCTATCAATGGTATCGATAGTGCTAAAGAAACAGCGGTCACACCCGTCAGCACCATCTATACCGACCTGCAGGGCCGTCTCGTCAATGCAGACGCAAAGGGCATTATACTGAAGACCATCCGAATGAGTGATGGAACGAAGAAGACAATAAAGGTCGTCAGGAAATAAGACTATAAAAGTAGTCAGAAAATTATTCAATCAAAAAAAGCTGCCTGCAATGAATTCCTCAGCAGGCAGCGTTTTTCTTTCTAAGATATATCTAAATTAAGACACAGTCCAGATGTCGTTGGTCTCGAGCAACTCGGTGAAGTTGTGATACTTCTTCTGGGCCGACACCTCTTCAAGCTGTTGCTGTACTGCATCGTTGTAGGTAGGAGCCTCGACATCGCGAATTACGCCAAGAGCGATGGGGAAACCTTCCTCGGGAGACATCATAGCGAGTTTCAACTGCAGGGTATTGTCCTCGCAGTGGGCATCATGAACAAGCACGTCGTCAAGCGTGTAGCCGTCTTTGCCAATCTCGACCACCTTCAGACCGAAGCCCTGCTGGACAAGTCCGAACTCGTTGTTCTCACCAAAGACGAGTTTTTCGCCGTGACGCACATAGATGGCATTCTTCTTGCGTCCTTCGTTGTTGTAGACCACATCGTGACAGTGGTCATTGAAGATGACGCAGTTCTGTAATACCTCAGTCACTGACGCACCTTTGTGCTCGTAGGCAGCTTTCAGCACCTCTACCGTTCCCTTGGCATCAGTAGCCACGCAACGTGCAAAGAAATGTCCGCGTGCTCCAAAGCAGAGTTCTGCAGGACGGAAGGGGTCCTCCACAGTACCATAAGGACTCGATTTAGACACGAAGCCACGAGGTGACGTAGGACTATACTGACCCTTTGTCAAGCCGTAGATACGATTATTCAGGAGAATCATGTTCAGGTCGATATTTCGACGATTAGCATGAATGAAGTGGTTACCGCCAATGGCCATACCGTCGCCGTCACCACTCACCTGCCATACTGCCAGTTTCGGATTAACCACTTTCGCACCAGTAGCAATAGCTGCAGCACGTCCGTGGATGGTATTCATGCCATACGTGGCCATGTAGTGCGGCAGACGACTCGAACAGCCAATACCGCTGATAACGGCGATATTCTCAGGGGCCACACCAATCTCGGCCATTGCCTTGTGGAGCGAAGCGAGGAAGAAGTGGTCACCACAACCAGGACACCAGCGAGGCTGTCCCTTCTTATAATCTTGTGCTGTATATGTATTCATTTTATTCCTTCTTTACTTGTTGATAATCTCTTTGAATGCTGCGACTAGCTCCTCGACTACGAAAGGCTGTCCCTTCACCTGGTTGAACTGATAGGGTACGAAGTTATCGACCTTCATGCGCAGGTAGCCAGCGAGCTGGCCCATGTTCTGTTCGGCAACCACCACCTTTTTATATTTAGAAAGTACTTCAGCGGTGTTCTTAGGCAGCGGGTTCAGGTACTTGAAGTGAGCCTGTGCCACCTTAAGGCCTTGAGCACGGAGTTCCTCCATAGCTGTGTGCAGGTGACCATAGGTAGAGCCAAATCCCACGATGAGTAGGTCAGCATTGTCCTTATCGCCCTCTACCTCGAGGTCGGGAACAGGGATATTGGCAATCTTCTGCTGGCGCAGACGTGTCATCAGGTCGTGGTTCTCAGGAGCGGTAGATATGGCACCTGTATTCGAGTCTTTCTCCAGTCCTCCTAGGATGTGGCAGAAGCCCTCACGTCCAGGTACAGCCCAGTAGCGGGTACCATTCTCTGAGCGCATATAGGGAGTCCACTTACCCTTCAGTTCCTCAGGAACATAAGGAGGATTGATGGGGTCGAGTTTTGTGATATCGGGCAGGCGGAAAGCACCTGAGCCATTGGCCACGAAAGCATCGGTAAGGAGAACCACAGGAGTCATGTGCTCGAGGGCAATCTTACAGGCATGGTAGGCAGCATCGAAGCAGTCAGTGGGACTAGTGGCTGCCAATACTGGCATGGGACTCTCGCCGTTACGTCCGTAGAGGGCCTGCAACAGGTCAGTCTGCTCGCTCTTCGTAGGCAGACCCGTAGCAGGACCGCCACGCTGCACATCGAGTACCACAAGGGGCAACTCCATGATAACAGCCAGATTCATGGCTTCACTCTTCAGACAGATGCCTGGGCCTGAGGTAGAAGTGACGCCCAGCGCACCAGCGAACGAAGCGCCGAGGGCCGACGAACAGCCTGCGATCTCGTCCTCGCACTGAACGGTGATGACACCGCACGACTTGTGCTTCGACAGTTCGTGGAGCACATCAGTGGCAGGTGTGATGGGGTATGAGCCAAGATAGAGCTGCAGTCCAGCCTTCTCAGCAGCAGCGATGAAACCGTAGGCAGTAGCCTTGTTGCCCGTGATGTCCATATAACGTCCAGGCTCCTTAACCTTCGACTCTACGCGATAGATGCCTGTGGTGTTGGCTGCCGTGTTGTGACCGTAGTTCCAACCTGCCTGAATCACCTTGATATTTGCCTCGGCGATAGCGGGCTTCTTAGCAAATTTATCGCGAAGGAAGTTGTTCACCAGCTCTAGGTCACGATCAAAGAGCCAGCATACCAGTCCGAGGGCGAACATGTTGCGGCACTTAAGCATGGCCTTATTGTCCATACCTGAGTCAGCCAGACAGTCTTTCACCATTGTTGTCAACGGACACTGGATGACGCGATCGGGGTCAATACCCATCTCACCAAGATAGTCGTCAGTCTTGAACTGAGCCTTCTCCAAATCCTTTGGGCCAAACGAGTCAGTGTCGATGATGATGGTTGCACCTGGTTTGGCATAGCGGTACTGTGTCTTAAGCGCTGCGGCATTCATGGCCACGAGCACATCGCACTTATCGCCTGGGGTAAAAATCTTACCTGCGCCGATGTGTACCTGGAATCCAGAAACACCCGTCAGCGATCCTTGCGGAGCACGAATATCAGCGGGATAGTCTGGGAAGGTTGAGATACTGTTGCCTACCGTAGCCGAGACGGTAGAAAAAATGTTTCCGGCCAACTGCATGCCGTCGCCGGAGTCTCCTGAAAAACGTACGACCACTTGGTCGAGTTCCTTCACTTCCAATTTTTCAGCCATAGCTTTCTCGTATCAAAAAATGTCTAAATATTCAGTTTGAGCCGCAAAATTCGCAAAAAAAGGCGAGACTGCAAAACTTTCGTGAATATTTTTGCAGTCTCGTACCTAAAGATGTATATAAATCAATTCTACATACTATTTTCAGTAATTATATGTAGAGTCTATTCTTCCCTCACTACTTGACGAAAAATTTCTTTCCGTTTCGTACGTAGAGGCCCTTTTTCAGCATATTACTGTCCATCTGACGGCCACTCAGGTCGTAAATCTTGTCCATGACAATTGGCTGAATCTGAGTCTTCACGTCCTTAATGCCAGTCTCAGGTGCTTCGATGAGGGGTACCTTCGAGAAGTCCATATCGCTGCCCAAGTAGTAGCCACCCACGTTGGTAGGCTGGTTGTAGCCCACGTTCTCGTGCAGACACTGCATGTAGTAGGTGTGGTCACTCATCAGATAAGGTAGTTTGTACTCAGAGGGATACCAAGTGGAGAACACATTCAGATGGTCGAGTTTCGTGTTATCAGGCACGATGAACTCTTCGCGCCAGTCACCAAGGAAATCGCCATACCATCCAGGATTAGATTTTGTATCATTGTTGAAAGCAGCCTGGCCTACATATCTATACATCGTAAACGTACGCCCGTGCGAATAGCTGTTGATGATTCCTTCGTTTATCATCTGACGGTTCAGATAGCCATCGAACCATATACCTGCATTAGCGGAAGATTCTTTGGCACGAGTCGTACCATCAGAAGCCATCAAGGGGGTTCCATTCTGATTATAGAGCTCATTGCCATACTTCCAGAATTCATAGCCCGGCGAGGCGGGGTCGACATCGGCTGTCATGCAACGGCCTTGGTCGCCAGCTGCTGCGGCTACGACTGCCCAGATTGTAGAGCCATCCTTCGCATCGTGAAGTGCAACCTCGGTTTTGCCACCTTCCAAGCAGTGATAAACCTGCAGGCCTTCACGGTCGGGAAGGAACCGGCCCACGTGGTTGGCATCGCCGTGTCCCAGTCCTGTCGTCCACAAGCCTGTACCATCGTCATCGAATGCGCACGAACCATACATCACCTCATCCTTGCCGTCGCCATCAAGGTCGGCCACATTGAAGGCATGATTACCTTGACCCGCATAGGCGCTATTGGGCTTGCCGTCCTTATTATTTGCGGGCAACATTGTCCATTCGCCATCCACCATTGTCCAGTGTCCTGTCTCATCGGTATCGAGTTTCCACATACGGGTGAGCCTTCCTTCAAGACCGAGGTTCTCATCAGGTTGCTTAGTATACTCCCATCCCTCTACTACCGTACGGCCATAGACACCACGCCCGAGGAACACCTGCATCACGCCATTGCCCTTGAAAGAGGCGAGCCCCATACGGAACGAGTTGGCACGTTTCCAGTAGTTGTCGCCCCAAGACCCTGAGTTGGCACTCCAATTAGCCATCCACTGCTCGCGCGTCTGTCCTTCCGGTCCACGCGCAATGAAGTTGGCGCGCGCCATCTCGCGTCCAGTCTTTCCGTCAATGACAGAGAAGTACTCCGGTCCACCGTAAGTATTCTTATAGTCGCCTATGTAGTGACCTCCATTCCAGTTGTTTCGATAGTCGATGACGCCGTCATTATCAGTATCGCCAATTTCTGTGCCGTCACCAAACACGGTACCTTCGCCAGTCTTAGTCACAAACTCTGCACAGCCATCGCCGTCGAGGTCGCCCAGCATCACACTTGAACTATTGCCGGCAATGATATTCGGACCCGATTTCACACGCCAAAGCATAGTGCCGTCGAGTTTATAGGCATCCCATATTACGACATGGTTTGCACGGGAATCAGTATTAGCAGCGGCTTCACTGGATGCAGTGATAGTACCACTAGCATCATAAACGGTGAGCAGTCGCTTCACCACCACCTCCATCTCGCCATCACCATCAAGGTCGGCCACGGAACAGTCGTTGGCCTGATACTTGATATAGTCTGGATACTTAGTACAGTCTTCGGTGGTTTTCAAAGGAATGCTGACATAGGGTAGCTTATCCTTCAGAACACGATCATCAAGTAGCAGCGAGTCCAAAGCTGTAGCACGAATCTCATTCTGAATACGCTCCCGTTCGGCAGCAGGTGTAAGCAGGCCCAGTTCATATTGTCCACCTTTCACTAGATAGTACATACGACTGCTCGTCGGAGTCGTCGTCAGCTGATAATTCGTAGCCTTGATAGGTGTCTTGTTCTCTTTCGACATACGGGCAGAGGAGGGATTACGCCAGAAAAGGTCATATGTATCCTCAAACGTATCGGTAGGTAGCATACGCCAGCTAATGAGCAGCTTATTAGTGTGTTTGGTGTAGTCGTCACCAATGCTGGCATTGCTGAGCGTCATTATTGATGCCCACATCGCACGCTTCTTTCCAAAGTTCTGAGTCGGAAGTTGTGCATGAACTGCAGTGAAGAATGCCGTCATTGCAAGAAGAGTCAGAAGTTTCTTCATTATCTTTGAGTTTTAGTTGTTAGTTTTCGTCGTAGGTAGCACTTTTCTGCTGCAAAGATAAATAAAACCCATAGTAAAGCAAGCGAACGATTGTACATTTTTCTGTGCAATCGTTCGCATTAATTACGAGAAATCCGCTAAATCCACATTTTAAGTATTTATGAGCGTATTCTAGTGGCCTTCACGAAGTAGGCTATCAGTAGCACGTACGCCACGAGGGCGCAGACCTCCGACAACGGATTGGCCAGCCACTGTTCGTTGACTAGATTGATACCGCCAAAACGGAGCAAGGCGCTCAGCACACCCATCAGTGCACCGCCAGCGATAAAGCCTGAGGCCAACAATGTACCTTTCTCACCACGGGCATCGTTGACGACCTTATCCTTCGAACGCGTGGTGACATACCAGTTCACAGCTCCGCCCACAATCAGCGGCAGGTTCAGTTCAAGGGGGATAAACATACCCAAGGCAAAGGGCAGCGCAGGAACTTTGCAGAGCGTCAGCACAATGGCGATTACGGCTCCGATGGCATAGAGCAACCAAGGAGCTCCCACGCCATTCATCAATGGGTCAATAACGGCAGCCATAGCGTTGGCTTGAGGGGCAGCAAGTTGTCCTGAAGCAAAGCCGTAGGTCTCGTTGAGTAGCATCATCACGCCACCCACAGTGGCAGCCGACACCAGTGTACCAAGGAACTTCCACGTCTCCTGCTTCCGTGGTGTAGCACCAATCCAGTAGCCCACTTTCAGATCAGAGATGAATGCGCCAGCCATCGACAATGCCGTGCAGACCACACCTCCCATGATGAGGGCGGCCACCATTCCCGACGTGCCGCTGAGTCCAACACCCACCATTACTACCGAGGCGAGAATGAGAGTCATCAGCGTCATACCGCTCACAGGGTTCGAGCCCACAATGGCGATAGCGTTGGCAGCCACTGTGGTGAAAAGGAATGCGATTACAGCCACAAGTACGATAGCTACGAGGGCCTGCAGCATGTTGCCGTCCATAACGCCAAACCAGAAGAAAACGAAGGTTATCAAGATGGTGACAATCGAGGCGATGGCAATGAATCGGAAGGGGAGGTCGGCCTTCCGTCCTCCACTTTTCTCTCTTTTCTCCCCACTCTCGTCACCTTTCATCTCCTTTGCAGCAAGTGAGACGGCACCCTTGATAATACCCCAGCTCTTGATAATGCCGATGATGCCTGCCATAGCAATAGCACCTATGCCGATGGACTTTCCATAGGCACGGAATATCTGCTCAGGCGACATCTCCCCTACGGTCATCGTAATGGAGGGGTCCCACTGGTTCAGCACATCGCTTCCGAAAATGAGGGCCATGCCTGGCACCACAAGCCACCACACAGCTACAGAGCCCAGACATATGATGAGTGCATACCTGAAGCCGATGATATAGCCCAAGCCCAGCACCGCTGCGCCAGTATTGATTTTGAATACAAGCTTGGCACGTTCAGCAAGGTCTTCGCCGAATCCCACCACACGACTGGTGAAGTTCTCGTTCCACCAGCCCATCGTAGCCACGATGAAGTCATAGAGTCCGCCCACGAGTCCTGCCATCAGCAGCGGCTTGGCCTGATCGCCACCCTTGGCACCACTCACTAGCACCTGCGTCGTGGCCGTAGCCTCTGGGAATGGGTACTTGCCGTGCATATCGCTGACAAAATACTTGCGGAACGGTATGAGGAACAAGATGCCGATGATGCCGCCAAGAAGCGAAGCAATAAAGATTTTCAGGAACGAAGCCGACATCTCCGGATACTTGGCCTGCAGAATATAGATAGCGGGCAGCGTAAAGATAGCACCAGCAACGACGGCACCCGAACAGGCACCGATCGACTGGATGATGACGTTCTCACCCAGCGCGTTCTTACGCTTTGCCAACGTCGAAGCACCCACGGCGATGATAGCGATAGGGATGGCGGCCTCGAACACCTGCCCCACCTTCAGTCCCAGATAGGCTGCAGCAGCCGAGAACAGCATAGCCATCAGCACACCCCACGTCACCGACCAGGTGTTCACCTCAGGATAGTCGCGACGGGGCGACATCAGCGGTTCGTATTCCTCTCCTTCGCGCAGCTCCCTGAAGGCATTCTCAGGCAACTGCGACTTGATTTCCATTTCTTCCATAATTCAATTATTCGTATTACAGCTGCAAAGGTAATCATTTTGGCTGTTTGTCAGTTGACTTTTGTCCAAAATTGTAAAAAAACAGAAAAAATCTGTTTCTAAAAGTACTCATAATTGTTTATTTTCGTATTTTTGCCGCAGTAATTATTACAAACCATAAGATAATGACAGAACGTGAAAGGCGCATCCGCCGTGCTGAAGAGTTGTTCATGCAGGGTTTCAACTGTTCGCAGGCAGTAGTGGCAGCCTTTGCCGACATATACGGCTATACTGAGGAGCAGGCCCTGCGTATGAGTGCCGGCTTCGGTGCTGGCATCGGTCGTATGCGTATGTCGTGCGGTGCTTTCAATGCATTGGCACTTCTTGCCGGTCTTGACTGTGGTTCTGTTACACCAGGCGATCGCGAAGGCAAGTCCTATAATTATAAAGTGGTGCAGCAGCTGGCCGAACGTTTCCGCCAAGAGCACGGCACCCTCATCTGTGCTGAACTCCTGAAACTAAAGAAGGGTGCACCCCTCATCCATGAAGCTTCTGAACGCACTGCCGAATACTACAAAACGCGTCCCTGCGTTAACCAGATTATCTCTGCCGCAAAGATCTACTGCGATTATCTGGAGGACAAGAAAGCTTTTATGGAAGAAATCAAGTTATAGAATTAAGAACGAAATAATCATTAACAAATAAAATCAACAAATTATGAAGACTACTACTTTACTTGCAGCACTCGCTTGCTGCATCAGCCTCATTGTTTCTCAGGAGGCCAGTGCCAACTCTTTCCGTGTAAATCAGGACAAGCGTGCCAACGCTAACTTCCTCGATCTCAACGCCGCTATGGCTTCAGGGGCAGTTACCGACGGTGACACTCTCTATGTCGACAAAGGCTGCACAATATCTACCCAGCAGACCATCACAAAGGAGGTGACCATCATCGGTCCGGGCTACTTCATCGGCGAGAATGATGCCGACGAGGCCTATTTCTCGAACGACATCTTCCTTGAAGCAGACAACATCAAGCTCACAGGTCTGCACACCAGTACGTTGTATGTCCGTGCCAACGATATCGTCATCGAACGTTGCCGCGTGACTGGCATTATCACTGGTAACCAGTCTGGATATGAAAATGACAACGTATCCATTCGTTCATGCTTTATTGTTGGCTGCATACAAGGTCAGGGAAGCAACGGTTCTAACGGTTGGAATATACTGAACAATATTATCTATCACAGAGCATCAGCCAATGAACATTTCGAACCTATCTATTCATTTCAGAATGCCGTTATAGACCACAATTCGATTAGATTTTATGGTTCATCAGGTTATACAAATTATTTGCATTGTATCTATGATGTTTTTAATTCAACTATTACAAATAATATTATAGAACAGACCAATAACCCTAACTATATTATTAACACTTACACTCTTTCTTCCAATAATATCATCTCGCACAATTTATTATCATCGGGGAAACTGAATGATTATCCGAATAACATCTGCTACGGAAGTCATATGACTACATATGTGTATAAGGATTATTATGATGACTCATCCAGTCGTCGCGAAGCATGTTACACCCTTACAGAGGAAAGTCCTGCCAAGGGCTATGCTGAGGACGGAGGCGACTGCGGCCCCTTCGACGGTGCCTACCCCTACGTGCTGAGTGGCTATCCCCTCTATGTTCCCCGTTTCGAGAGCATTACAGTTCCCTCGCAGCCAGGAAGCGACGGCAAGCTTCACATCCAGATGGTGATTAAGAACCAGAACGAATAAGACCCGCATAGCTTATGAAACGCATACGATACAGGAGCGTGCTGTTATTACTGGCAGCACTCTTCGCCATTACAGCAAGGGGAAGCGCTGACTACGACTTCACCTATACCGTCAGCGACGGAGAGGCTACTGTCACCGGACTCAGGTACAGCAGCGTCACCGAACTGATTGTTCCACTCTTTGTTATGGACGATAAAGAAGGGATGGTCTACATCACCAGTATAAGTGCAAAGGCATTCAGCGGACGAAACCAGCTGCGCACCGTCATATTTCTTGCCCCAATCACTTCTATTGGAAACAGTGCATTTAGCGACTGTACTAGTCTAACCTCGATAGCATTACCCGAGAGTCTGACAAGCATGGGAAGCGATGTGTTTACAGGCTGCACCAGTCTGACTGACATTTACTGCTATGCTACTGCAGTTCCTGCAGGCGGAAAAGGCTTGCTGAGTAGTGCGCAGTACGCTCTCTGTACCCTGCATGTACCAGCAAGTCTGATTGACAGCTATAAGAGCAATCAATATTGGAAAGATTTCACCAATATCGCCGCCATTGAAGAGGAAGGCGATGAATTTACCGTTGCTGAATATTTCATAGGCAACGACCCTGGACTTGGACAGGCGAATATTGAGCTGCTGTTCCCTGATGACAATGGTTCCTGCGAATTCGAGATTCCTGCCGAGATGCTGAACTACGGCATGAACGTTGTCGGCATCCGACTCCTTACGGAGCGTGACGGACAACAGACATTCTCGCCTACAGATATTCGCCACATCTACCGCTACCACGCCCCGACATCAGCAACTTCAGCCATAGAATATTTCGTAGGCCGTGACCCTGGTGTGGGCAAAGCCACACGCATTCCCATAGAGGCTGATGAAAAGGGAAGCGTAAGCATTGACATTCCCGATTATGTGCTCCGCTACGGGCTGAACACCTTGGGTCTGCGACTGATTTCTACCAACATTAACGACGAAGGTGCTACCGTTAATAGCTACTCTCCCACCATTCTGCGTCAGGTCTACCGCTACCACGCACAGGATGCCCATACCGTTGGCATAGAGTACTTCCTGAACAGCGACCCTGGTGTTGGAAAGGCAAAACGCGTCAATGCAACAGGCGATGAGGTGAGTTTCGACATCGACCGCTCGGAGATGCGCGAGGGCATCAACATCCTCGGACTGCGAATCATCAGCCAGAACAGCGAGACGGGCATTACCTACAGCCCCACCCGCTATCAGTATGTCTATCGACGTGCTGCCGACGGTATCCGCGACATCGAACGCATTGAATACTTCTGGGATACCGATCCTGGCAAGGGCAACGGAAAAGCTATCGTTTTTGTGAAGGATGGCGAGAATGCCATTATCGACGGAGCTACTATCGACTACCGTGGACTCTATGGTACACACATCCTGAACGTCCGTGCTTTGTCGCACGGTGTATGGTCTACGCTCTACCAGCAGGCAGTCATCCTGCCCGCAGGCATCCTTTCTGGTGACCTGACCCTCGACCCAAGCGTTGAGGAGGATACCGACGAAGGCCTGTTCAGCCAGCTTGCTACGCTGCTCGGCGCACTGAGCACTCGCGGCTTCAGCATAGGCCTGAACGTCAATGTGACCGATGCCGTCTACAACGTCAACATTACCGATGATATGGTAGCCGTAGTACAGGGACTATATAGCATCCTTGTGGAGAAGAATTTCTACATCAGCATGAAGGCACAGAAGTCAGCTACATTCAACTTCTTCATGCCAGAGGAGTTTATATATGCCCACCAGCAGGAGTTGCCGCAGATAGTGGCTGCCGTTCAGGCGTTGTTCAGTCACATCGTGACGGAGAACATCTCTGTACTTATCAACGGACAGACATATAAGTATGACGGTTTCCAGGTAGATCCTAACGACATGATGGCCCTGCATAACCTCTACAACCGTCTGAACGGTGAGAATTGGACTCAGAAGAAATGGACCTTCCTGAGCAATGGCCGCGACAAGAGCGAGATGCCTGGTGTGACCTTCAGTGATGCCGGACGTGTACGTGGTATTGATCTTAAGAACAACAACCTGCAGGGCCAGATAGGTTCTTGGGAGCTTATGCTGCCCGAGCTTCTTACGCTCGACCTCAGCCGCAACCGCCTGACAGGCGACGTGGGACCCTTCGCCAGCGAACTGACCAAGCTGCAGTCGCTCGACATGAGCTACAACCGTTTGACGGAGGTATCCGTACCGCTGCCGAAGACCATAGGTACACTTAACCTGCAGAGCCAGTACCGCATCGAGGACGACGAGTATGGAGTCTACAATGTCGACGAACCCTTCGACGATGCCGTTTACAAGCTCTGGCCCGTCCGTGTCTACGTCAGCAAGAAGCAGACAGTCAAGATGCCGACGCTCTTCACCTACAATCATAAGAATCAGGACTACAGCAGCAGCTACGGCATACGTCTGTTCTCCGATGGCAAGCGTGTCGACGCAGCATGGGTGCAGCGCAGTAGCGACACCTACGCCTTCAACTACACGTCGAACTACGATTATGCCTACCAGCAGGATGCTCTGTGGGTGATGGCTCCGATGTATGGCGATGCCGCCCACTCGGCCTATCCCATCGCGACACGCTTCTTCATGGGCGATGCCGACATGAGCGGTGTCACCGACGTGCTCGATGTGCAGCATACGCTGAACTACATCCTCGCCACTGCCACGCCGTTCAACTATTCGGCTGCCAACACCTACAGCGACCAGACCATCAACGTTCAGGACATCGTCTGCACGGTGAACATCGTGCTGGAGCCGAAGACTTCAAGCACAACAATAAGCACAGGTACAGTTGGTGTCCCTGAAGATACAAGTGTGGAGGCCACCATTACCGTACCTACTACAGAACCATCGGGCGAAGTCGTTATAGACCACTTCAGCCGTATTACATCGTTTGACAATCCTTCCACCTGGCTTTTCACCCGCAACGGACAGTTGCTGATCGCCTCGACTGAGGAGGTGGGTGCCATCGGCATCGAGCTTAGCGGTGTGACGACCTCGCAGGTGAGTCTGCTGCTCAACCACAGCCGTTTCCAGCTGATGGGCCGCGATACCGATAATGGTTCTCGTTTCGTCATCTTCTCACCCACTGGCGACCCGATTCCTGCCGGTGAGACTCTGTCTCTGCTGAAGCTTTCTGCCGATGCCAAGATTGTCAGTGCTCAGGTGTCCGACATGAACGCAGACGATCTGCATGTCGCCCTGAACCAGCAGCCCACAGGTATTGCCCTCGTTGGCAATAGCCGACTCTCTGCCAAGCTCACTGACGACGGTCTCGTTATCACCACCACAGCCGAAGTCTCCGATGTGACGCTACGCCTGACCACAGCAGGTGGCGCAGTGGTGTTCAGCACAAGCATCGACCGCATGGCTCGTGGCGAGAACCACGTCGCCGCAGGCCATCTGCCGAAGGGTGTTTACATCCTAGAGATGACCACTGCCGACGGCAACAGTAAGACCCAGAAACTCATGAACAGATAAAGTCCGTAAGTTATGAATACACCTATATATAAATACGCGCGCGTTAAGCATGGCAACATCCGTCTGCTCCTGCTCGCGCTTCTGGCTCTCTTCACCATGAAGGGATATGCTGACGATGTTGAGGTACTTGCTACCAACTCGCTCTCCATCGGCACCTTCGAGGGACGCATCGGCAAGACGGTCAACATACCCGTCTACCTCAGCAACGAACAGGAGGTTGTGGCTGCCCAGTTCGACATCGAACTGCCCTTCGACATCACCAAAGGTGGTACTGCTACCCTCACCAACCGTGCCAACCAGCACTCGGTATCGTTCAAGGACAACGGCGACAAGCAGGCCAAAATCGTAGTGATGTCTATGCAGAACAATGCTTTCCGCGGCAACTCCGGTCTGCTGCTACGCATTCCGATGGACACCTACGACGATGGCAACACGGCCAAGCCCTACCCCATCCGTCTGACAAACATCGTGCTCACCGACCGCCAGGGCAATAATATTGCCTCGAGCACTGAGGTTACAGGCTACTTCACCGTCAGCCGCGACGACCTGCCCGACCTCATCGTACCCACGGTGACACCAGCTCAGACTACCGCCAACCCTGGCGAATCGTTCAGCCTCTCGTATGAGGTGAAGAATGATGGCACAGGCGAGACGAAGGCCGGCTGGACGGAGAAAATCTATTTCGAGTCGGCCGTTACTGGTATACGCAACTACATCGGCACCCAGTATTTCGGCAACACGCTGAAGGCCGGCGAAACGGTGAGCCGTAAGTTCACCACCATACTGGCTCAGCAGCTCCATACCGACGGCACTGAATATGTCGTGGTAGAGGTGACCCCTGATGCCAACTGCGGCGAACTCCTTGTAGACCAGGGCAACAATACGGGCCGCTCTACAGCTACCGTCGAGCTCGGCAAGAAGCTTACCGTTACCACCAACAAGCTTACCCTCGATGAGGGCTACCATTATCGTCGCTATTACTACAACTATCGCGACAATATTGCGCTGACTGTAACCCGTTCGGGCGACTGGTCGACAGACGAGCAGTTCCCCCTGACCTGCTCTGTCGAAGGTCTGCTCTATACCGACAACGGAACCCTGCACACAGAAGAGCCGGTGATGATTACCATACCGGCCCGCTCCGCCAGCAAGACCGTTTATATCTATGCCACCGACGACCAGATAGTCCGTGCACGTGAGGCGACGCTCACCATTGGTCAGAGCAATGGCTACAACGACGGTTCTGTGACCATCAGCCGCACCGACAACGACACCGACCCGCTCACGCTCACCGTTTCGCTCAACGAGCTGACCGAGGGCAAGGATAAGCAACTCACCCTCACTCTCACCCGTGGCGGCGAGTATGCCGAGGATGTCACATTCCCCATCAGCTGCTCACAGCCTCAGCGTTTCACCCCTGCCAATGCGGCCATAACCATCCACAAGGGACTCGCCTCGGCTTCTGTCACGCTGACACTTGTCGACGATGACACGCCTCAGGCTGATACGTCCGTTCTCTTCAGCACGCAGGCCACCGACTACAAGTCTGCCTCGGCTTCCGTCCGCGTCAACGACGACGACCGTCCTGTGCTGACGCTCACCCTGATTCCCAATACCGTTTCAGAGAGTGCAGGCTCGCAGGCTGCCACAGCTATTATCAGTCGCGACCGCGGCTACGACAAGGAGACCCCGATGGTAGTCCGCCTCTCGTCGGCCAGTGAGTCGAATGCCTACTTCGCCGAACGCTCCGTGACCTTCCAGAAGGGTGATCGCGAGAAGGAAGTAAAGGTGGGTGTGACGGACAATAGCGCCGTCGACGGTACCCGTCGCTACGACCTCACGGCAGCCCTCTATCTCTCGGCATCGAACAGCATCGTTGGCTCTGGCGACCGCGCCTCTTCAACAGCCAGTCTGACCGTTATCGACGACGAGTCACCTTATCTCACCGTGACCTCCAACTCGGCCCTTGTCGGCGAGAACAGCTCGTTCACCATCATGGTGATGCGCTTCGTGTCATCATTTAACAGCGAGCAGGTGGTCAATCTCGTTGCCGACAAGGCTTCCGACGTGTCTATGCCTTTCTCAGTGACCATTGCAGCAGGCCGTAG
>Ga0247611_10003493_pt1 | contig 23235 bp, 22 predicted proteins | sample 177DNAGHGhighgp2_FD_192422 | JGI IMG/M metagenome (GOLD analysis project Ga0247611, IMG submission 192422) | Sheep rumen microbial communities from Palmerston North, Manawatu-Wanganui, New Zealand - 1770 DNA GHGhigh gp2 | ecosystem: Host-associated > Mammals > Digestive system > Stomach > Rumen... | reverse complement strand
GTTATACGGCTTTGGGCAATAGAGCTTTACCCATTGAGCAAAGCGTCCGCCATAGCCACCCTTTGGATTTGGATAACTGCGGCACCACTCATGAATGCTCTCACCAAACTTTCGTCCTTTCAGCAAAGCATCAGCCACAGCAACAGTACAGATGGAGTCATCCGTGAAGCTGTTCTCGTCCGACAGCCATTCAAAATCGTAGTTGTTAGTTGGATTAAACTCCCAGCGACTACCTACTATGTCTCCGATAATTGCTCCTAACATAATCGCTCCTTTTATTCCATTGCGTCTGGACTGTCGTAAAACTCCATTGCTGCAAGGGCTTCGTCATCATTGCTTAATTCAGAATCCTCCTCGAAGATTTCTTCCACCTCCTCAGCAACTTCTTTGTTCTCCAGCTGCTCTATTTCCACCTTCCGTTCCTCCGGTGTAAATGAGCCAACCTTACTACCAGCTTTTATTCTATGTCTCATATTATTTTTGTTATTCAGTTATTAAAACCCATGTGTCGCAATCAGCTCGTCTAATATCCGATAGCGGACACGATCATTAGAATCAAATTCCATAAGTTTTGTAAATAAGACCCTGTACTTTTCTCTGATATGCTTCGGGAATGGTAATTTGCTCACATCGATACTATAGAAGTTTTCAGCCATAGTAGCAGCTAACATAGTGACTACCCTTGTGTCAGCATAAACGCTTATCCTTGCAGCATGTTTGATTGTTGAAGTAAAATCATAGCCGAAGTCAAATGCAATCCAGGCTAATATCAGCGAGTGAATAGCATTGTACTTATCGTCGCCAAAAGAGTGATTATCAATCCACTTTGGCAACATCTCTATTCTTTCATCAAGGATAATTTCATGTTTGCTCTTCCCTGACTTTATCATCCGTATGATGCTTGTAAAATAGTGAGCTGCATAGCCAGCTGCTTTACCACTCTGCATGTGATGATTAAGCTTAATTGATAGATCCTTATCAAACGGAGCTGCTATACAGCACATAGGAAGAGCCATCCCTTCGTCCGAATCATATGAGTAGCAAGAATCCTTATCACTGCACCACAATTCGAACCATTTCGGAAAGTTTACCTTTTCATTGTCTCTGTTATCAAAGTATGTTTTGACAACTTCCTTAAATGAAGGCAAAGTGCAAGCGCCTCTGACGACCAAGGCATCAGCTGTTGCCAGCGCCATCAGCCCTTTGTCAGAGAAGAAAGCGTCGTCACCGACAAGTTCCCTTTCAAAATATTGCCGGTCCTGTTTAAACGTGCATGCTGCCAAGTCTCCTAATAATGCCCCTAACATCTTTAAAGATTTATATATTTTACAGGGTTCTGACTTCTACCATAGAATGACTTGACACTTTTACCGATATACGAAGAGTCATCATCTTCAACTCCCTCGAACTCGTATCTTCCCAAATGTTCAGGGCATTCTGTCAGATTCCATGATGAAGGAATATATACTTCCTTCACAATGCCGTCAACTATAGCTAATACATGAGAGGCTTGTCTGGCGCGTTTAATATCCACCTTCCAGTATTTACGTGCCATCTCATAGAAGTTTTCTCTTTTTATCTTGCCTACTTTAACGCAGACTATCTTATCACCTTTTATTGGGTTTAACTCTTCTGTCATACGCTTGAAATATTTAAAAAGTCATTTAGCTGTTTTTCAATATCCTTGAATTCTTGGTTCAAGTCTAGAGTGCGGAAATAGATGGTGTTGCCATCAGCCATTCGCATTTGGCCATCAGGAACTATTGACTCCTGGGTCTTTGCATACAGCAGCATACCGTCTACCTCTCCCGTGTGGCCTTTATCATACTCGGTCACGTAAGTATGTATCTGATATATATTACCAGAATGAATCGACTTCTTTTCAAATTGACTCTGCAATGATCTTCCGTAATACTTTGTATCAATAATCAACGTCCGTCTTCCCATGCTAAGCATGATGTCCGTCTGCATAATGGGAAGAATGCTTTCAGTCGAAAGTTCCTTATTGATATTCCATTCTACCTGACCAGCTCTTGCGTTTAACTCTGGATGATGCTTTCTGTAGTATTCCAGGACGAACTTCTCAAACAACCTGTTCATGTGTTCATCTGAGAACTCCCGCATCTTGTACTGTCCATCCTCTGTGGTCATCAAAAGACCATCAAGTATGAAATAACAGACATAAAGCAGCATCCTATAGTTTCGGTTGTTCCTGTCAAAGCGAAGCATATTCCATCGGATAGAATGTACCTCTATGGTGCTGACATTTGAAAAGAATAGCATCAACCGTTTAAGGCTGGCCTTCTTTTCTTTCTTAACCTTTGAATGCTTTAGCAACAGGCTAACTGTGGTCACTATGATTCGATTGTAAATGTTGTCTTCAGAAAGTTCATCAAATTTACAGCCAACCAGATTACTGTTTCTCGTTTTCAGGGAAATGGTTTCGTTTATGTCTATTTTGCCCCTTACAGTGGCCATTGATTCTTTCCTGTGTATGTATTCACGGTGAAGGCCTTGCTTCAACTGGAATGCAATACCTCTTGAAAGAATTTCCGCAAACAGATCATATATCTCGTCAAAGTCCTCACCGTCTATCTCAGCATAGTTATTCTGCCTAAGCTCCTGGAAAGCGTAGGCTAACATATAATAGATGTTTTTGATGAGTATGCCTTTGTTGTCTGTCATTTAAGCGAATCTCTTAATTTCTGTGCCTCTGATTCATATTTCTCTTCGCTATCGAACCAATATTCTCTCAGCATAGGGATAATGTCATATTCCAGAATGTCCTTCAACAGTTCGTATGTAACCGTTTTCAGGTTGCAGAAATAGCTATGACCTATACAGAATCCACTTCCTAACGAAGCATCTTCCCTAATGCCTTTGTTCAGTTCCACGACTGCATCAATAACTGATTCAAGCTGTGTGCTGCCAATTCCTTCAAGATAATCCTTGAATCCTTTTGATTCGAATCCAGGTTTCATTTCGAAGAAGCTGAAGCGGCGGCGCAGAGCATAGTCAATCATGGCCAGCGAACGGTCTGCCGTATTCATCATACCGATGAGATGGAGGTTGGACGGTACCGCAAATTTCTCATCCCGATATGACAGTTTGATTTGCTTGTCGCGATAGTCATTTTCAATCAACATCAGCAGCTCTCCGAAAATCTTGCTAAGGTTACCGCGATTTATTTCATCGATGATGAAGAAATACGGCTTATTCCTATCTGCAGCAGCTCTTCTGCAGAAGTTATAGAAGATTCCGGTCTGCATGTTAAAACCGCCCGTCTCGTTTGGCTTGTATCCCATCATAAAGTCCTCATAGCTGTAGTTCTGATGGAACTGAACCTGCTCAACACGGTCTTCATCAACTTCACCCATAATAGCGTAAGCCAATCGCTTTGCTGCAAATGTCTTACCAACACCAGGAGCACCCTGAAGTATCAAGTTCTTCTTTCTCAGCAGAAGTGATCTGAGCGTTTCATAATCATCTCCAGATACGAATACCTCTTTCAGGAAATCTTCCTTTGTGTATTTAATAACTGGAACCACAGGCTTAATGGGGTTCTCTTCTCTTATCAACTCCATGACGATATTATACTCATCCTTAGTCAGTTTGAATAGTGAACCGTTGGAATTGACAAAGAACTCAGCTTTCTGAAGTTCTGGAATGGCCTTAATTTTTGCATAGTCTATAGGCGTTCCAAGAGCTTCGGTCTTTTTGAACCAAATTCTCTCCCCGTCGTTAGCCTTAGCGATTTCAAGTAAGGCAACAATCTGTTTGGTCGGTGTTGCCTGATATCCAATGATTACATCACCTGCTTTGGCATTCAGGAAGTTTTGGAAAACCCGGCGTTGGTTGCCATTCTCATTATAGAGCGTGTAGTCTTGTACCTCACCTATCTTAGTATCAACCAAACTCCAATATTTGGGGTTTGCTACCAGCCACCAATATTGTTTCTCTGTCACTGGTTCAAATAGCGCTTCTATCTTTTTCAAATCATCAGGATATTTTGTGAAATCGGTAAATGTCTTCATCGGAATTGAATGAGCAGGTGCCTCCCAGCTGCCAATATGAGTCCATTTGACAGATCGGACACTCTTAAAGTCTTTTCGAGAAACATCAAATAGATAGCCGCCAGTCACAATGCCACGGCCAAGTATCTTTGACAATCCTTGCTTTACGAAGACAACATCACCAGGCCTCATGACATTACAGAACTCCCATATTGCCAGACGGTCATTCTTAAAGCTACTATCTGGCTTATTGTTATACTCCTGTAGCTTAGTCCTGATTTCGTCGATAGTGGAGTATTTTTTAAGGTCACCCAATTCGTCCCATCCAATACAGATAATATTCTCTTTCTGACATTCTTGCCATTTAGAAGCATTCTCTCCTGGAGAGAATACCCAGTATTTTTTATCATCTTCAGTAGAATTATTCATTTTCTTTTGAATTGAAAACAATTCATCAGAGAATTCAAATATATCCTTATCCCCTTTCTTACTAATTAAGAACCGATGAACTTCAGAAAGTTCCTTTTTCCACGGCTTATCCATACCCATGAATTTAGCGAAGTCACATAATAGATCTCGCTTATAGATAGGAACTAAAGATTCATTGGAATACAAAAAAGCTACTTTCCATTTAAACGAATCCCCAAACTCGTCAATGGCGTCAATAGATTCAAAGTCTCCTTTATTTGCATATTCAGCAATAGCGACAAGTGCAGAACGAACGACCTCATAGGCTTCAAGTGCCGTTGACTTTTTGTATTTCGCGTACCACACATATTGGTCGTCAAACTGTATTCGCGGGTCGCCCTCTTTTGGAGGATTGCTATACCGATATATGCCAAATTTGTATGAGGAACCACCCCAGAATGATCCCAGTGGAGTTGTCTTGCTTTCCAACCAATAACAGAAAGCGTCTTCCCTGTTGAGGTTGGTATACCTCTCCAAAGGCATTACTTTCAGATACTCAATGGGAAAAGTCTTCTGAAACTCGTTATATAGTGCTCTTCTGTCAATTTCTGCCATAACATTTATTTTTAGAAGTCATTATTTTTGCCCATCTCCAGTTCTGTGATGGAAATCATAGTAGCGAAGACATAGAGAGAGACAACGATATGCAGGGCGGCATCAATCTCCTCGTCCTTGATTTCAGGAGCAGTGTGTGCTTCCTCGTTGCGCCATGCATATAGGTTGTCATAATAGGCACGGAAGTTGGCGTACTTCGGGTCTGTATTATTATGCAGACGCTGGAGTGCTGGGAACTTTCGTACGGTGTTTACAAGGCCCTGACGGCCATTTTCATCAGCAGGGACCTCTTCGCCTTCACGCATATAGTAGATTTTACGAAGGAAGGCCTCGAATTTGTTTACGAGGTTGCCGAAGTAAATCTGCTTATATACAGCTTGGTTCTCGGAACGATATACAGAGTTGAGAATGTTGGCGGTAGTTTTGTTTTGGCCGTCCAGTTTCTCGATGGTGTGGGCTTTGAGAATTGTAAATACAGCATCGATAACCTCCTCCAAGTCACGGTACGCATGACCACACAGTTGCGAGAACTCGTCAGCCATTTTTTCAATCATCACCTCCTTTAATAGATCCTCGTTATATTCTGGTTGTTCATCCTTGTGTGTAAATTCAAATATAAAGTCAACCAACTTCGTGAACAAGTCATTCGAGAAAGCTGGATTGTTCTGAATAACATCCATCAAATTGAGGTATTTATCCACCTTCTCGTATGCAATATCCTCAAAACGGTCCTTCAGCGTTGTAATAAGCATATTAACAGTATTACTTGCGTTGAAAGACTGAATTACTGTCGGATCTTTCAGCAGTTCATCAACAATAGACTGAATCAACTTGTCATTGTCTGTAAGGAATCCAGTATATGGCTCGTTGATTTCTTCCAAGAAGTCGCGAAGTGTTACTTCGTCCTCTTCTTGTCCGCCTCGGACACTCCCTGCCATGCCTGCCTTTAAAATGCCTTCTTCCTCTGGTAAAACGATGGCACCTTCCTCACAAAGCTGCACACGGTACTTGTCAAGGTCAATTTTCGACAAGATATCAACGGGTGCAGTGTCCTGAGTATAAGGTAAGAACTTATAGAACAGTTTGCAGAATATGTAGAATTTCTCTAGTTCAGGGTCTACAAAATTCATCAGCTGTGCCAAGAATCCATACTGACGAACATATCGGTTAACCAGTTTGCGGTATCTTTCCTGTTCATCCTTCTCCAATGCTTTTACTCCATTTTCGGCCAGTGAAATCATTAAAGGTGATAACTGTTCGATGTTTTCTCCGCTTGCAACTATCTCGGCTACACGGTTCACTTGTTCCTCTGTGAATATTCTGTATTCTTCTATGTCCGATTTATAATCGTAGAGGCGCTGCGGCTGCATCTGCCCTTCAAGGTAAGTCTCCTCATAATATGGCTTGAAAGCAGTGAGGACATCCTCTTGCTTGTTTACGAAGTCAATAACAAGTGTATCTTCTTTGCCTGGGAAGCAGCGGTTCAATCGACTCAATGTTTGAACACATTGAATACCGCCCATCAACTTGTCAACGAACATTGTGTGAAGTAATGGCTGGTCGAAGCCTGTCTGGAACTTCTCTGCAACTATAAGCATTTTGTATTCAGGCTCCTCAAATTGAATCTTAATGGCGTTGTCATGCAAGCCAAAGCCGTTCATTGATTCCTCAGTGTACCTGTTGCCGTCTAACTCTACAGTTCCAGAGATAGCTACGAGCGTCTTGAACGCATCATTATAACGTTCCTTCAGCAACTTGTCTATAGCCATCTTGTATTTTACTGCATCGGCACGACTGCTAGCTACCACCATTGCCTTTGCTCGCCCCTCCAACTTCTTTGCCGTTCTGTCAAGGAACCAGTTAATCATCATGTCTGCCTTGTAGTTGATTACATATTTGTGTTCATTGACATATTGCATGGCAAGAGCCAAAGCTTTCTTTCTATCATACAGTTTCTCCAACTCCTCTTTGGTGACCTGTGCACCCTTCTGAAGTTCAAATAGAGATTGGAAAGTTGTATAGTTTTGAAGAACATTCAAGATAAAGCCCTCTTCGATAGCCTGCCGCATGGTGTAGTAATCGAAAGCTTTTCTAGTAATCTGCCCTCCATCATTCACTTCATCACCGAAAAGTCGTAGTGTACGGTCTTTAGGTGTTGCAGTAAAGGCAAAGTAAGAAATATGTTTCATCTGCTTACGCGACACTTGAATCTTCGCCATAACCTCATCAACCTCGGTTTCCAGTTCTGGGTCGTACTCTTCAACCATCTCCTGAAGGTGGCTGTTATCAGTAAGCGCTGTAGTCACATCCTTCTGAGCCTCCTTGCCCATAGCTGTATGAGCTTCGTCGATGATGACCGCATAGTTCACGCCAGCGAGAGACGATATATGCTCGATGGCAAAGCTGAACTTCTGCACAGTGCTCACAATGATACGAGAACCATCCTCCAAGGCTTTCGCCAGTTTCTTTGAGCCACGACGAATATCATTCACCGTGCCAGCTTTATCCTCGAAAGCCTTCACGTCATCGGCCAAGTTGCGATCGAGTACGATACGGTCAGTCACCATGATGATGCTGTCAAAAACAGGCGTATTGTCTGCATTCATCAGATTGCTCAGCTGATGTGCCAGCCAAGCCATTGATTTCGTCTTGCCAGAACCAGGGCTGTGCTGGATGAGGAAGTTACGACCGACACCATCCTTTCGAATCTGTTGGATAATATTATTAACCACACGACGCTGATGATAGCGTGGGAAGATCGTGATGAGAGGTGCGGTCTGTTTCGTTTTATACTGTTTGATGAAGTGCTGGAGTATATTCAGCAGTGAGTCAGCTTGAAGAACGTCCTGCCACATGTAGCATGTAGGATAATCAGGGTCACTTTCGTCTACGGGATTATGCGTTTCTTTGTTGAACGGGAGGAAAACAGTGTCATCCCCATTCAGCTTAGTAGTCATCATCACCGCATTGTCATCCATGGCGAAATGTACCATACAGCGACGGAGGAAAGCATTGTTACGGTCGCGGTCTTTCTTGTACTGATCCATAGCGTCCTTAACGGTCTGGTCAGTGCCCTTGTTCTTAAGTTCAATGGTGATAATTGGCAGCCCGTTTATCAATACGCAGAGGTCAAGCTCATTTCCGCTGTCATGCGGCGCAAGTGAGTAGCGCATCTGGCGGACGATGGCAAAACGGTTTTGTTCATACAGGGCCTGGTTTTCATCGTGGAGATTCATGTCCGGCTTGAACTGCACGAATTTGAATGTGATGCCGTTGAATTTTGCGCCCTCGCGCAAAAGCTTGATATAGCTCTCACCACGTTCAATCTTGCGGTTTAGCTCTTTCACAACTGCTTCTAAGGCCTCTTTCTCATTATTGTTATAAACACGCATGGCTCGACGCCAACTTTCCTTTTGCGCTTTGAGGAAGTCTGTCAGCATCTTCCAGTCCACAAGATTTTTGATGTCGAAGTCCGTTGGCTTCCTTTCGACAAATAGAGGACTTTCAGCCAGATACTGCGTTATATGTTCCTCCATATATGTTTCATTCAAGGGATTGTTAGGCATAATAATACTATTTTTTAGTTTATCTTTTCGTTTCAAAACCTGATTTTAGGACAGCACCCCAATAGATTGACTTGTGTTTTGCCTTGCCAATTTTCTTATTGCTTAGCTTTACCCCTGCAGGTTTAAATTTCTTATTCTGCTCTTTTCTGTAAGCCTTTTTTGTTGTAGACATCAAATCGACTACTGCGTCTGGGTCTGCTTCAATAAAATAACCTTCTAAGCTCATGATATTATGAGCCAGACGCATGTGTCGCTTCTGGCCTTTCTTGTCACTTTGTTGGGCGACCTTTCCACAGATAGAGCATTTCACTTTCATATCAATAAGGTGTTTTTATTTCCTTGGAGCATCGTAATAGTCACGAGATGACCCTTCGCAACTTGTCAGTGATTTGAAAGTTCCCAATATAGTGATTAGAATTCCGAATCCAATCAAGAGAGCCATAACCGTGCAGCCGATACTACTTTTTGCTTTGTTATCAGATTCAGACCAGTCGCCTGATTTGAATATCAGATAGAATACCAGAATTACCCCTGCAAAGAATAAGAATATTTTCATACCACGACCTTTCTTTTACCTGTTACTACTTCTGTTATAAGCGACGAACGATACTCCTTTAGGAGTTCGATTTCATACTCTGTTTTTGAAATGGTTTCATCTATATGTTTTGTTTCTGTATCAAGAAACTCAGCTATTTCATTTTGTTCCTCTATTTCAGGTAGTGGTATATTGATATTTGATAATTGTGTTTGTGATATCATTGGAACAGCTGTAGATGTGTTTAAGACATCAATATAGGTAAGAAAGCTATTACTAACAAGATAATAATATAAAAATATCCTATTAATTTTGATATTATTTATAAGTACCAAACTGGGATTTATAGTAGCTTCCCCTATTTCCTCTCTAACAAGAGCAGTTTTTCCTAATGAACCACGTTGTGCTGTTAAAATATCACCTTTCTTGACCATAATCTCAGGCGATTCATAATATTTATCCCATGAAATAAATTCAGGGTCTGATAGATCCAAAACACAATTTGTGATATGTTTACCACCTATTGTATATGCTCCTTCACCTTCTTGGACTAAATCTTCTTTCGTGTAACCTCTGAAACCTATCCTTCCGTTTATCTTGCATACAAATTTTACCTTACCAATTTCCCAATGTTTGGGTATCTTTCCTATCCATTCGATACCGGAGTCTTTGGTTTCGACATTACTATCGATGCCTTTAGTGACGGCTTTTGATATGATGGCGTTTCTAAGTTCTTCAAGGAGTTTTATCTTTTTTTCTCTTGCCTTTATTATTCTATCTATACGTGATGTTTGTAAATTTATATAAGACACTATCATATCTTGCTCTTTACGAGGTGGCATTATTAAAAGATAATTTCCTATTTTCTCCTGAGAAATTGTCGGAATAGTACTGCCAACTTTAGAATTGTCTACTTGATAGGAAGCGATCGGCGTTTGTAGTATCCAATACAAAAATTTGTTATTGCATTTAATATTCTTAAAAACAACAAACTGAGGGTTTAATGTTGCCTCTTTAGGAAGATTTTCAACTAATGCATTTTTTCCGACAGATGCAGTTTTTACAAATATAACATCTCCGTTATTTACCATTATTTCAGGAGATTCATAATATTTCTCCCAGGATAAATATGAACACTTGTCGTAGTTCATAATCCCGTCTACAATATTTGTGGGACTTAATGTTATAGCCCCCTCATCTTCAGATACTAAATCTGCATTTGTGTATCCTCTAAAACCAATACGACCGTAAATATCGCTGACATATTTAAGACGTCGTATTTCCCAATGACTAGGAATTTCTCCAATCCACTCTACTCCTGAGTCTTTATATGAATTGTATTTTTTCATGCCTCTTCGTCTATGAGTTTCAATACGTCTGCATCTGCTTCTTTATCAAGAGCGAGAATATCCTTCATAATGGCCTCTGTAGAGCGCAGAGGCTTATATTTATAGAATATACGAGTGAAGGGGAATTCCACACCAAGCTTATCTTGTGTACGGTCTAGCCACGCATCAGGAACAAAGCGGAGAACCTCCGTTTCAAAATACTCGTCGATGTCCCGCTTGTAGGGAATCGTCTCGGAATCTTTGAGTGCCGGGTCGGGTGCGATACCGCTGTCTGGGTCGTGCGGCTTCAGGTACACTTCGGGAGCCGTCTCGTCCACTACAGCCAGTTTGCGTAGTTTGTTCACCGTAGCCTGTGGCAAGTTTTTACGTCTTAGGATACGTTCTGCCTCTGCCATAAACTCCTCATCGTTTCGTCGTAACGAGTCATCATAGTTCTCCAGTATGGCATCGTAAAGTGTTTTGTCAGACTTAGCGATGGCATTTTCCTCTTTCCATCGCATGATCAGGTTGCACACATCATTGTAGTGCAAGCGTAACGGACGCTGAACAGCCACAAGCGTATAGCGAAAGTCATCATAGTCCAGCAGCTTCGCCACTTGTACCTCCTCAGCCGTTTCCTGATTGATGATTCGATAAGCGTTCTTATAAGCCTTGTAAATAGACAGTATATCTTCAATGCCCGTGTCACTCATCTCGACACGCTTGTTACCAAGACTGCGTTGCATAGGCTTTGAGAAGATGTCATGCACTGCGTTAATGAATAGAACCTTGTCGCGTCGGGATCCTGGGCGGTTGTTGTCGAGAATCCACAGATATGAGCTGATGCCCGTGCCATAGAAAATCTCCCCAGGGAGAGCAACTATAGCGTCAAGCAGGTTCCTATCAAGGATATAGCGACGAATGTCACTCCAGCCCGAACCTGCGCTGCCATTGAAAAGAGGTGAGCCATTCAGAACGATGCCGATACGGGCACCGTTTCTATCCATCTTATGAATCATGTGTAGCAGGAACAGCAGCGAGCCGTCTGATGTAGAGGGCAGACCAGGAGCAAAGCGACTGCCCGGCGTCTCAGCCTCGTTGCGAATGAATGACTCAGCTTTCTTCCAGTCCACGCCAAAAGGAGGATTCGCAATCATTACGTTAAATGTGGCACCTTGATACTGGTCGTCATTCAGCGTATTTCCTTGCTTTATCTTACTGGCATCGTCACCCTTCATAAGAATGTCAGACTTACAGATAGCATATGTCTGTTCGTTCAACTCCTGTCCGCACAGTTCTACTTTCATCTGACGATCGGTCTTGCTAGTCAAGAAGTCCTTGGCCACTGTCAGCATACCTCCAGTACCACAGCAAGGGTCGTAGATAGAGAAGTTCTGCCCCTCGGTGTATATCTTATCCTCCTGACCTGTCATTACTAGTCCGACAAGTAGCCTAACAATTTCACGAGGCGTATAATACTGACCTGCTGTTGCTGCTGTCGATTCCTTTGTATATCGGATGATGGTCTCGAAGACAGTACCCATCATGTGGTTGTCGACTGATTCAGGACTAAGATCAGCTTCCTGAACAAAACGTTGCGTCACCTGATAAAGCAGCCCTTTTCGGTCCAGTGTGGCATAGATTGGACTCAGACCTTTTTCTTCACCACCCGTAAAATTATACAGGATATCCTTGATGTTCGGTGAGAAACCATCTAGATACGTCTTAAAGTTGTCTCCAATGGCTGCAGGGTTTGCCAAAATCTTCTTCAGCGACAGTCCCGACGTGTTATAGAATGCCAGCCCCGACTTCATCTTGAAGATCTTCGGGAGATGAGCGTCTCTCATATGTTCTGGCAGCTGCTTTAGGCAAGCGTCCAGTGTCTCTTCATGACCTTCAAACACACAGTCCAGACGACGGAGTAGTGTGAAGGGGAGTATCACTTGGTCTACATCTTTGTCCTGGTAGTCATCACGAATGATTTCTTTGATGTTCCAGATAACTTGTGCAATTTCTTGTGCAGTCATATTATTTATATTTTTATCTTTTGCAATTTTATTGTTTCTCTAATACTTATTCAGCATCTGAGTTATTTCAATTTTAAGTTCTTCTTTCAGATGATCTGGAGAAAGTACAGTCATCCTTCGTCCATAGCCTAGAATTGCCTGACGTAACTCAAAGTTCGGAATAACCTTCAGCGAAATGATAGGATTACCGTTCTCTGCATATCTAACCAGCTGCTGAGTATAGTGCATCGGTTTTGATGCCACATAAGGGTATTGCGCAGCGTCGACCTCAATCAAAATCTCTTCCGGATCACCTTCCTCAATAGTTACGCCAATGACCTTATCGAAGTACTCCTTGAAATCATACCTTGTATTCGGGATGTACTTCTGACTAGCCTTTTCTGTGCAAATGATACGGTCTAGTGCGAAATTGGTGATGGCTTCGTATTTGGAGTTGTATCCCAGCACGAACCAGCGACTGTTGAACTGTTTCAGAAAGTAAGGATGGATTACCTCTTCCAACAGTTCTGGGTTGGTATAAGGACGATAAGTAACTTTTATCGGCTGCTTAGAGCGTATGTAATCATGCAGATCTGCAAAGAACTGCATGCCTTTCAGCTGAGCGTTATCGTCGTAAGCGATGACACTGCTACCATCGTTTCCCATGTGAAGCGAGGTGCGAAGATGAGCGTTTAACTCCTCTATCCATTCAAAGCCCTCTTTTCCCTCAAAGCGTTCCAGCACTTCAAGGGCGCCATAAACTCTCATGATTTCTTCCTCTGACATGGGATTGTTGAAGATGGAGAAATTGGGGTCCTCATAGAAATAGATGAAGTTCCTACCCTTACGAACGCATTTAATTGCCTTTCCCCAACGGTCAGAAATGGTTTCAAAGTCCGTGCGAATGGTATTTGGTGATGTAACAGGACGGAGGCCATGAGCTTTCAAGGCATCATTACAGGCATCCATAATCTGCTGAACCGTCCGTCCGTCTCTGTTCTGGAGACAGCGGTCGATGATAATTTCCCTTATTCCCGCGTTCTTTACATTTGCCATAATTTTCTGCTTTAGGTCAGCGCAATTATTAAATAGGAATGCGCGATTATGGCACAAAGTTAGGAAAAATAAAATGAAAATTTGCAGATTTGTACTAAAAATCTTAGTAAAAAGTTGAAATTTATGTGATTTTTAGCTATTGACGCAATTTGACTGCGTGAATTTAGAAAAAAAGTATTCAAAAGATTCCATTTGAATACATCAGAATATTACTTGCAACTGCAAGTTTGCGGAGAACTATTTAACTATTTCTTCGAAAACATCTTCTGATAGTAATCATGAAGATGAAAGTCCTCATTTGGAATGAACTCTACTTCATCGGCAAATTCTATACGATCGATTGATGATAGGTGAATTTTTGCCGGGTTATTTGAGACTTCATTATGACAGAGAAGATACCATTCATTTTCACGATTAAGAAGATAATACGGATGAACGATGACGTTTCTTTCGACTTTTCCCGACTCAGTATGATATGAAATACGTGCAGGGTAATGTTTGAGGATTAACTCATATAAAGTTCGGAACCTTTTCAAATTATTCAGTGATGGAGGTGTTTCGTATATAACGACGGGGGTTTCTTCTGTTTCAAGCCCCAGTATCTTTGAAACACGTTCAGGCAGTTCCTTATACATCATTGTACCCTCCATTGTGTCGATATAGCGGATGGTATTAAGTGCAGACTGAATAAGCTGTGACTCACCAAATGTAAGTACATTCGTAAAGATGGTGCAATCTGGGTCTTCATATTGATAATATAATTGCCTGCCTCGTCTCTCAATAGTTAAAGGCCTTTTGTAGAGATATTGAATGTTCCTTATATCGCCAAGAATACTATTTCTTGAAACTGGAGGCAGACCTTGAATTTCCAATCCCCTATTCACAATGTCCGTAATCTCCATAGCGGAGTAGCCACGACGTTCTCGTAGCAGACGGTCAATGATTATCTCACGAGCCGCCGAATGTTTAGTATTAGCCATAGTGTATATTACAATTACAATAAATTATGAATCTCCCTTTTAAAGGAGGTGCAAAAGTAATATAAATATAACAAAAAAAGTTGTGATTTGATGAAAAAAATAGCTTTGGGGACTAAAATAGTTAGATATTCCCTAATTGGCTCAATTTGACTGAGCCTATTAGCAAATTATACATCAAAATTATATCTATATCAATATTTTATTATATTCAATTTAAAAGCCTCGCTATCCTCCCGAACCACGAGGGGCAAAACTATTTATTCTAATCATACATATTGAAAGCGTCACGTGGACTCCACGTGTGCATGAATAAATGTTTTAATTCACCTCCATATCTGTCTTCACAACATCTGCACTGGGGCTTTTAAGCTCCCAATCGGTCAGAAGGTTGTCGATGATGAACTGGAAGTGGTCTTCTACAAAGTCCTTATTGTTGGGATAGATATACTGTTGCATCTGATGGATATAGCTCGCAGAGATGTTGGCTAAGACAGTAAGGGCTTCATCAGGGCTAAGCCCCTGATTGTAGATTTCTTCGTTCAGCGCCTTTCTAAGGGCCTCTGAAGCATGGGCAATACGCCTTTCCTGGCTTCTTGCCTTTTGTATTGCTTTATATGTATCTGACTCTTTATTAGCCATATATCTTGTTTTACTATTGGTTTGTTTTAAAGCCTCGCGAACTTCACAGCGGACGAGGTGGGATAATAATTTCTTTTTTAACCTATTTTTAAACAAATAATATCGCAGCATCGCTATGCTGCCCAAATGAAAATTACTTTACACGGTATATCTCAAAAATCAAATGTAATGTCATCAGGATCCCATTCGTCGTGAGTGGTGATGGTGATGTTGAGCTTGGCATTATTGATATTGTTGAGTATCTCGGAATACAAGGGGTCGTCCTTGGCATCAGGGTGTTGAGCCACAAAGCCTTGAACCTTCGAAGAGAAACGGGCTATGCTGTCGGTAGTAGCCACGTCGAGCTGCTGAGACTCTGCATGATACTCAGTAATCTCAGCATAGTGGAACAGCTCCTTCTCGCAACTCCCCAGGAGTGTAACCAATAGGAAGGAGGCTGATATGTATAGTAACTTTCTCATTGTCTGTTTTACTTCTTTTTCAAGGGCAAAGTTAGGCATTATTCCCGAGAATCCCAAAAATACAGATAGATTTTACGTGGTAATAGAATATTTCTTTCTGATATTGTCGCATAAAAAACGCACCCAGTCATCACGACTAAGTGCGAAATCTAATTAACTAATTAAATTAACCATTAAAACTTTTCTTTTATGAGAGTATCGGAGATACTTGCATCTTTTCCCTGCAAAGGTAAACATATTATTTTAAACCCGCAAATTTCCAGCGCAAAATCAGTTGCCCTGTCCATCAAGAACCGGTTCATCGTCATTCTCCTCACTCTCCTGAATATCGCGACAAGCAAGGAAGTAGTCGTTGAAGATGGCCTCGGCATCAATGCGTTTGCTTTCATCAAACTCGTAGTCCTCCTCCAAGCGAATGAAAGAGTCTACCACGCGAGCCAGTGTGAACAGCACTTCACGTTTGTTGAGCATGTGGTTCTGCTGTATCTCCAAGAAAGCACTCTCCAGCTCTTCTGCTGCGACATTCGTTTTCTCCTGAAGTTCGGCAAACTCCAAAAGTTCTTCAGCCGAATAAGGTATTGCGGGTCTCATATTCTCCTAATATTATAATAATGTATGTGCAAAGGTAATGAAAATATTTGGAAACAGCCATAAAAAAGAAAAAATCACTCGTCAAACTATGCAGAATGGCGAGTGACAGTTTACTATCTATAACTAATATACTACCAATTTGCGAGCTTCACAGCGGGCAAACTAATGAATTACTTAAAAACAGATAACTTCGCGAACTTCACAGCGGGCGAAATGTCTATCAACCAAAATGTTCAAATTTAACCAATCATCATGATTATTACGAAAATAAACCATGAGAGGGATAACAATTGTCGTTTACGAGGTGCAAAGGTACACAAAAAATAGGAGCTGGGCAAGAAATAAAATGTGTTTTATAACACTCCACCCAAAGCAACAGGATAAACATCATGTTGCGGGAACTTCTCACATCCGATATACAGCGTATCGAAAGCATCCGTGCCGTCTGTACGATGCTCCAGCAAGTCCTCCTCAGACTCCGGCTGCTTCTCCATGGACTTGTTTTTATGGAAGCCGTTTCTACCCCGCTCTACCCCAGCCGACTGGATGGCCAGTATCAAATCATCATTATTTTGACGGTTGAAGAACGGCATGAGGCGCTGTTTACCAGCAAAGCCCTGGTTGATGAGCAAGTACTTCTCGTCATGGCGCATCGGGTTGCCCAGGTACACATCCTGTACCTGCCACCCGTGGCGCTCAAACTCATGGACGACGACATAGCGGAAGTCCTGGTCGTTCACTGCATAGTTCGAGCCAAGTGCTGTGGCATCGTAGTAGAAGATGACCGTCTTGTTCTGATGATAGGCATAGTACGCGCAGAAATCATCTACCAAGGCGGGAATCTTACGCTCGAACTTGACGTAGAAGGACTTGAGGACGTTCAGGCGGTTGCCTGACGGCTGACCAGTAACTATCCAGTTGATATTAGCATTGTAGTCCATGCCAATACAAATCGGGGCCAGAGGATTCACGTCCTCGTCGGCACGGGAGTCCAAGCATCCACCAATCGTGCTGAACTGCGACGCTGCTTTGATGTCATAGTTCTGCTGGCTCGTCTCTTTAAGAATCTTGTCGTAGCCCAGCTCGTCCAGATACGCAAAGTTCGAGGCATCATACTTGTGATGTTCCTGCATCGACGAGTAGAAACCGTCGTGTGTGATGCCGATACGCTGACAAAGAATAGAGGTCTGGAACGTCTTAGGTGTCAAGTCACGCTTCATCTGGCGCAAGTACTCTTCACCCAGGAGCTGCAGGTTCTCAATGGTGCTGTACTCCTTATAGTACACCGCCACGGAGCGCATCTTATTTAATGACTGGTCGAGCCATTTCAAGTAGCCCTTCAGATACTGAGGAATGGGCTGGTGCTGTTCCTTCAATCGGGCAATCCGCTCCTTTGTTTCCCAAATCTTATAGATGGTACCCTGAATCGTCTCGATGAGCTGGGGATCCATCTTCTCCCGATAATGCAGGAACCAGGAACCTTTCTGTGTCTGGGGCATATCGGAGAGCACCATCATGGCATGGTTAAACGAATGATGGCCGAAATACGAGCGAATACCGCCGTTAGCCGGCAGTGTCTCGTCCTTCAGTTTGTTATAGTCAATGAACTTTGCTTCGTCGATCAGCAGCCACGACAATGTCAGTGAGTTGCTGGATCCCGGTCGGTCCTGAGAAATAATGACCGCTATGGAGCCGTTGTAGAACGTGATGACGTGCTCATAGTCAGCAGGCTCAGTAATCGGCTTGCCGAATGACTTTGGCGGCTTACGGCCCACCACATAGTGGATGCCGTTGAGATAGCCCCAGCGCTTCCATGCTGCCAATAGTCCAGGAATGGTGTTCGTGAGACCATGCTTAAATGTCGGTACCACGATACCGCCAGTACTGCCTGGCATTCGTTGCATGTTACGCAGCACGAATGGCGAGGCGATAGAGTCCGTCTTACCCGTACGACGGCCAGCCACAATGACCGTTGTCTTGGCACCGATATACTGAGTCATCAACTGCGGTTTGTTGAAGTACACACGCTTCTCGTGCTGACGGGCTTCTAAGTCCCAGGCTTTCAGATTAGGGTTTATCGGCTGATTGGGCATAATGGCTACTGTTTAGGAGTGTCTTCCTTTGGTTCGTCGAAAATCTCTTCAAAGTTCATGTCGGCTTCCTCGTACTCGATATTCAGCGTATCAGGATTAGAAGCACCCAGTTCCTTGGTCAGCTTCTTGATACGCTCATCGATGTTAGGCACAGGATTGATGCCCACGACACGCGGGTCGGTGGTGGGAAAGAACGGCTGTACAACTATCATGTGATACGGTACGGCTGTCTCGTCCTCTACATCGATTCGGTTGTATTTAGCATACGAGGTGGCCGCTTTCTCCATCGTCTTCGTATCCTTGCGCTTCTTTGCCATCTGATACGTTTCCAGTATCATTTCGTTATAGCGCCAACGATGATAATCCCGTGAGGCCTCTGACAGATTAGGTAGCAGAGACTTCACAATCTTCAAGTCAGCGTAGGCCGTCACCTTAGAGATGCCGTAACGCTGCATGATTTCATCCACGAACTGCCGGTCTTTAGCGTCGCAGTTCGCAATACACCACGTCACCATGTCACGCAGGCGGAGAATGTGTTCCACCTGAGTGATGGCATACTTGGCCTCTAAGTCTTCACGCTGGGTATAGAGGTCAGCTCGGGCGATATCTATGATACTTGGTAATGGCATTTACTCGTCGTCCTCCATATCCATGAGATTCTTTTGGGCATTCTCCAATGCAAGAGGGCTACCAACGTAAGCCAACTGCATTTCCTGATGCAGCAGTTTCACCTTGGAAGCTGCCTTTCCTTTATGGTAATGCTTGCTTACTTCCGTAGAGCGGTCGGCAATATCCTCGCGGAGCTGCTCGGCGGGGATGTCGAAGAGTACGGCAATATCCGATATTTTAAGATAGATAGAGGCATATTGCTCTACTTGGTTAAGCTGTTCTGGTGTATATTCGATTGATGACATGGCTTATTGGTCTTGAATTCTTTGAATGAAGAGGTCGTAAAGCGGTACGCTATGATTATTGATTAAGTCTGTGACCTGGGCATGTAGCGTAGCGAATATGGCCGGATCAGTTGAAATTACAGCTGACTCGTGGCGGTTGCCTCGTGTCAGGTTCTGTGAGGTAATGACTGAGACGGTCTGGCCGTTCTCAGCCTGTACCAGCAGAATTTTCGAATGGTTGTCAGTGAGAAAAGTGCGCTGAATTACCTGTGTCATGAACGACCAGAGTTTCAGCGTTTTGTTCGTGGCCTTATGGTCCAGAACTAGGTTGAACTCACTGACCTTACCACTTTTCTCTATGAAGAACAGCCTACGAAGGAACTCCTCTGAGATAGAGAATGAAGTTTGCCACACCTTGGCCGTGCCCACCTGTTCCAATATCCATTCAAGTAGGTCTGCCACCTGAACGGCATTGGACAGATAGGCTTGTGAGCTACACTCAGAGAGCGGCTTCACAACGTCGGCCATTGATGCGGTTCGCTTCATTTCTTAGCGGTTTTCTTCCCAGTACGCTTTGTTGTGGCTTTTGCCTTCTTAGGCTTAGCCTCTACTGGAGCGGACTCCTCTTCCTTAACAGCTGCATTTTCGGTTAATCCTTCGGGATTATCTGAAGTATCAGCAGCTATTTCAATTAAATCTTCGGAATGAACAGAAGTTTCTTCGGTTTCATCAGCCTTACCTTCATCTTTAGGTTCTGGGGCTGCAGCACCCTCAGAAACTGAACTACCTACGATGAAATGGTCATAGATATCCCAGTTCTCAACACGCTTCTTATCCAGCGCTATGATTTCCTTTAGGAACGGATAACGCTCACTGTCAGGACAGGTAGCGTCCTCCAAACTGAGCGTACGCAGCTTCAGATGCAGTTCACGCATACGGTGTATAATATCCAGGTTCTCTACATAGAGCGCCTGAATCTCTGCAGGGAGCTCATCATGGTCAGCACGCTTTCCTGCCTTGAAATCGGCAAATTCCTCAGATTTTGCGGATTCAACAGAACCTTCAGAACTGATGGTAACGTCAGGTTTAATGACCTTTTTCACGATTTCATCAACCTGTGACTGCATTTCATTTACCTGGTCTTTCGTCAGCTGCTGCAGACGGAAGTTCAGGTACTTCTGAAGCTGTCCCTTGATGAATTCGGCCTTACCTTTAGGGTTCACCGAAATGTTGCGGTACATAATCTTATTACCCGACAACTGGAGAAGCATAATAGCACCCTCGTCCCAGTTCTTCTGGTCATCAGGTGTATTGATCCAGTCCTGCAGTTGCTCTGTAAATTTAGGGTCTTGTTTCATAAATTATTTACTTAGAATTAACTTTAAAGTTTATTGTTTATCCCACTGAGAAACAGTAAGTTCTTATTAAATGGTTCAAGTGCTCTTTTCATCGCTTGTAGCGTCTGTCCCGTCGTCACAAAATCATCGAAGCAGATGATGTTCTGCTCCTTTGGAACGATGTTCACATCAAAGATAGCCCCTACCCGCTGCTTGGTTCTGCAGCTACAAACATCCTCGTAAAACGGGATGTTCAGCTCCCCTGCTATCCGCTCAGAAATTCGTGTAGCGAAGTTCTTCACCAAGTGTCTACGCTTCGGTGTCGTGATGATGCACCAATTGCCTTTTGACAAGTCCGGTCCTATCAGCTCCTTGATAAACGAAACCATGGTAGCAGCAAAGAACAGCACCATACTGTCATCCCCCTTGATGTCCGTCAGCGTCCGTCCATAGACCGACTTCTGCCAGTATGAGAGAAAGAACAGCCCAGACCGACGTGTCAGGCGCGGGCGCGGTGTGAAGTCGCAACGCGCTTCCACCGTCTTATCCCATCCTTTGCGCTTCTGTTCAGCAAACAAATCTTGCTCGCGCTTTGCCTGAATATCTTGAAGAGCAAGCTGCGCACTCCCGATATCAGGAACTTCTATCTCTGATAGCAGGTCGCCCATATCTATAGGAGTGCGCATACTCATTGGTAGAGAATTTACTGTTTTCAGTTAAGGATCAAACATTGCACTTGCTGCTCCATCAGTTGATTTCATCGACTGATATCGCGACTCGGCAATGTTCGAACAAACTCGGCATTGCACTTGCTGTTCCATCAGTTCTGGCCCAAATCGCCCGATTTTATCAGACTGATGGTGAACCAGAGAACGGTGGTTCTGTTATCACCTGTACCTTCCTCACGATAGATCGTTACCGTATTAGGAGCAGAGATAACTTCATTGCAAGTGGCAGATGTACCAGCGCTGTTGATGGCAATCTCGGTCTGCATTGAGCTACCAACCTTGTAACTGAGGTATGTCATGTTTGTACCCGAGAACGCCATGGAAGTCAGGTTGCCGGTAATGGTTGCGGTGCCACCCTTCTTGATGCTGTAGTTCTGTCCATTGAGTTGTGCAATATCGTAGTAAGTAGGAGCTGACGAGCTAGAACTGCTTCCACCGCTGTTCCCGCCAGTGTTACCACTGTTGTTACCTCCGGTGTTTGAACCACCATTGCTAGTGCCGCTTGTGGTGCCTTCGTCAGTAAGAATCTCTCCAAAATAGAAAGGCGCTGGGCACTCATCCGTAGCCTCTGCGTTGATAGTAGTGGATGTTGTACCTGTGGCACCCTGTCCCAGGTCCTGGGTAACTGTAGTCTTGGTAGGCCAGTTTTCAGAGCCCACGACACGATAGTCACCACGCATATCCTCCACGAGGAACACGTTATCGTTATTATTCAGGTAGGCAGCAGCAGCCGTAGCATCTAGCTCCACCCCTGGATGTACAGCCACCAGCTTATTCAGTTGTGTCTGTGAAGGATATTCTCCCTGCGCCTCCGAAGTCAGCTGTGACTTCTCTGGTATGACGTCGATAAACTTCCACTTCACATCTGCGCGAAGGGTAAAGTCGCCTATGTACTCAGCACTGAGCAGACGACCGTTACTATCATGCAGCAGCCTTGGCCACTTCAAGATGTCATACTTCGAGATATAATAGATACGACGCTTCACGCCAGGAAGCTCAGGTTTACCTTGGCACCATGCGAGCGACTTTTGTATAGATGAACAATCAGGCATAATTAATTTGGTTTATGATTAAACATGAAATAGAATTCAATAAAATGGGAGCCAGAGCCTTCACAGGTACCGGCTCCCTCGAATCAAAATAATGAAAAAAGAACAACGAGAAAAAAGAGTTCTAAGGTTCTACGGGGCTTGCCAACTCCACCACCTTCAGACGGCGCTTGTCGATGGACTCGAACTGCGTACCGAAGAACATCGTTGCGATGTATGAGAGGATGAATGGCTCGTACTCCTTGACCATAACGTTCTCCGTATCGCCCATCTGGTCGTAACCGACCAACATGTTAATCTTGGGAGATACATGGATGAACTTAGAATCAGCCTTATTGGCTAACGGGCACAGAATCAGCTTACCGTTAGAGCCTTCTACGGCAGTCTGATTGTACTGGTTGTTGTAGTTGATTCCCGCATGAGTCAAGAGGTAGCCCTCGTTGTACTTGTCAGCGAAGTCCTGCGAGCAGTACATATAACATGTCTGTGCGCGCAGGTGTGGATCGAGAGAGAACAGCACTTCCTTGGCGATGTCCACGGCATTGGCGGAAGTAATCGCTTCGGTCAGCTTCATATAGTTGCCTTCCTCCTTGGCAATCTTACCTGCGGTCACCTCTGCGCTTGTAATGGTGTCGAAACCATCGAAGAGGTCTAAGGTGGTATCACCAGAAGGGTTTCGCTTACCTGCCCAGATAGCGTTGTTCAGGTGCTCTGATAGCGACTTGGCAATCAAAGCCAGCACATGCTTGGCTGTGGGTGTCTGCATCTGGCCGTCGCCCTTGGTGTCACCGATGGCACCGAGAAGCGTACTGATGGCGCTGTTAGGCTCGAACTGAGCGACTACCGAACCGAAGAAAGTTTCGAGGGTACGGAAGTCCAGATCGAGGTTGAAGCTAGAACGACGAGCGGGCTTGTAAGGTGCAAACTGAGCGTTACC
>Ga0247611_10003491_pt1 | contig 23235 bp, 45 predicted proteins | sample 177DNAGHGhighgp2_FD_192422 | JGI IMG/M metagenome (GOLD analysis project Ga0247611, IMG submission 192422) | Sheep rumen microbial communities from Palmerston North, Manawatu-Wanganui, New Zealand - 1770 DNA GHGhigh gp2 | ecosystem: Host-associated > Mammals > Digestive system > Stomach > Rumen... | reverse complement strand
TATCATAACTAATTCTGAACATAAAATAAAAGTATATACGTCTTTATTTATCTTAACAGTTTCTTCAATTCTATTATTTGACATACACTAACCTCTTGATATTTTATTATTAATTATGCTATATATATGACAAAAAGTAAAACCATTTATTGTAGATGAATTGCCAAATTATCCATATTTAAAGCTGTCTTGCAAATTATTGATCATAAATAAATATAAATGATAAATCTAAAAATTAATTTCACTTTGCATTCTTAATAAAGTTATAAAATTCTTTTTATATTCTTTAGTCCATATATTTTTATCAAGCTTATAATGATATGTATACATGAATGTACTTGTCGTATATTTAGATATTGATTCTATTTGATAAGATAAACCTTCATAATCTTTAGCTAAAACAGCATCTATGTCTGAATAAAAATTTATTTTATCTAAAACTTCACCGAATTTACATCCACCTTTATGTATTAGATGATGTCTTCCCATTATGAATTTGTTTTTTAATCGCATTAAAATAATAGCAATTATAAGTGAATCAGGTATAGTCCAATTATGTTCAAGATAAGTTTGTAATAAATTGGTATAAATTATATACGTATGCGATTCTTTATTACTTAAAACAATAGTCATTTCAAGCACTTGATTTTTATTATATCTTTCTACAAAATCGTATTTATAATTACATAAAGATTGCATTTTACAATTTACTTTCTAATCTAATTAAAGCTCTCAATTTAGAAATATCAAAAAAATTATTATATTCTTTTTTTAAACTAATAATTATACAATTATGTTTTTTTGACATATTATAATAATAATTTTTAATTTTAAAATATTCTAACAAATTAAATTTATTTAATAATCTATATATTTCTTTTAAAATTTCAGATGTACTATAACTTGAAATCTCTAAAAGTAAACCGTCATTTAAAAATGTTTTAAGGCAAAAGTCAAACATTATAGAGTGATGTAAAATTGTATCACTGATTAATAAATGTATAGGTTGTACAACAATATTAGTCATCTATTCTTAATCCATTTAATTTACATAAAGCTATTAATTTATTTAATTCTTCTTTGTTACGATATTCAAGTTTTAAATTTAACGTGCACTCTGCTTTATGATAATCATTTAAACACTTTATTTCAAAATAATTTAGTAAACCAGTTTTGTTTAAATTATCTTTTAGTCTATTTTCTAATATACTGATATCATATATTTCAGTTAAAATACATCCAAAAGGTAATTTATGATAATTAACATAACGAAATATATCAGACTTTAACTCATCTAATATGTTATAAAATACTATACCATACATAATATCTTCTTGTTCTGCTGTATAATCTAATTTAAATGTAATTACGTTTTCCATTTGTTTTACCTTCAAATCCTTGTAATCGTAATAAAGCTTTTAACATATTTATGTTTTTTTCATTTCTATATTCTTTATTTAATTCCACGTATAAAAAATCTTTTCTTTTTATACCTATTTCTTTATTAGTGTCATGATCTATTTCAAAATAAGAAATCAATTTATATTTTTCTAAAAACGATATTAAGTAATCCATATGATTATATAAGTCTCTTATTCTTTCTGAATCTATAACTATATAATCTTTACGTATTTCCCAATAAAGAGAATTATCAGCATCAAACATATCTTCTAAAATTTTAGCAAATAACCAATAATAAAATTCTTCAACTTTATTATATTCACCCATCCAACTAATAGAATATCCTAAATTGTGTTCATTTCTATATATCATCTTTTAACTAGCTTTCAATATTAATAAACCATATAAATTTTGTAAATCTATATTTTTATCTTTTAAAATTAACGTTAAACACCATTTTTTAGAAACCCAATCTTTATATTTGTTAATTTCAAAATACTCGTATATTATTTCACTTATATTTTTAATATCCCATCTAAGCATTAAGCTATCTAAAATGGACCAATCTTCTGATAAGAAATGTAAAGTATCTTCATTAAAAGTTATGATTTCTATTTCATTATTTTTTTCTTTTAAAAATACACCTATATTATATAATATATCATTCAACATGTACTATATCTTTCAAAGCAAATAAATCAACTAAATCTTTTTTGTTTTCATAATCTTTACGTTTAACACAGTTGCTTGTTACACTAGTTCACATCCATTCAGATAAGATATATTTTTCTAAAGTAATTATCAATTCATAACCTATTATTATATTAATTCTTTCTTAATTAATTTATATTTTATATTATAATGTATACTATTCGAAATGTAAAGCCTATTTTATAATTTCCCTTCAAGTTTTAGCAACGTATATAATTTTTTATAATTTTCTTCTGTTAAATCTTCTTTATATGAAAGTATATGTAATGGATATATTGACAAGGCAGTGTTAAAATTTTCTTTATTAATTATAACTTCGTAATCTAAATATTCAGAATAGTCTTTGATATATTTTTTAAATGAAGAATTATTATTTAAATAATAACCGTAAGTATCTATAAGTATAAATGAAATCCAAGATTCATATGATTGAATAGTAGCTATAATATCATCTTTATATGCATTTATTATTGCTGCTAATAGTTTATGACTAATATTATATGTCATTTTATATCTCCGGATAATCTAAACATGGTATAAAGTTTATCTATATCTTCATCCGAAATATTTTTAACAAATTGTATGACGTGCATATTATATGATGAATCATTACTGTCTATTTTAGCCACAAAACGAATTTCAACATAATCTTTATACATTTTCATATAATTCTTAAATTTATTATATTGCTCATCAAAATAGTTAGACACAAAATAAAATTGTATTGCATCACCTTGTACATTAAATGGATAAATACATTTTTCTTTCGTTTGAGGAAAATTACGTAAAATAACCTTTAATATTGTTATTCTTTTTTTATTTATTTCAAATAATACATTATTAAAATATGAAAAGGTCATTAGATTTTTCCTTCTAATTTCCAAGATGTAATAAGTCTACGCCTATATTCTGCCGTATATCTCTTACCTAAAATAAATCCAATTACAGCTTTTCCATAACAAGATTTACATTCGATTTTTATATCTAAATCTAATTGATCAAGTTTTTCTTGTAATGTTTCTGCTAATTGATATGAAGATTGATCTCGTGTTTCATATAAACAACCACCTAAATGATTTAACTGTACTAAACATGCTCGTAAAAAAATATTTTTAAAGTTAATATTATTGCTATCATTAAGTAAATTTTGCAATAACATAGCTAACACAAAAGCTTTTGTTGGAATTTTCATATAATGAAGACACGTGCTTATATCATCTCTCCAATAACTTATATTAGAATAAGCTTTTTTCCAATGAAGTCCTGTTGATGTTATTGTATAACGTATTTGTTGTTGTTTTAAAAATTCTGTCATTAATTTTGTTCCATTTTCATTAAAGCTATCAATCTTTTTATATTGTCTGAATCTGTACATTCTAATACATCTGTAGTTAAACACCGAAACATTAATGGTATTTTTTTATGTATAAGATTAACCACAGCCAATCTAGCATCTGGAAATGTATAATCAGAAATTACTAAATATAACGAATATCTATCTTTGCCATCAAAATTTAGATATACTTGTACTAAAGCTGTATCATTATTCAGAAATACTTTACGTATATATATTCCTAATTGAAATTCTAAATCATTCAGCTTTTTATTTTCTTCTTTTGATAATTTAACATGTCTATCTAAACACATTTTTGTCATAGCCATTTATATTTTTCCTTGTAATTTTAATAACGTATATAAATTATTTATTTCTTCTTCAGTTATACCTTTCTTGAAATGTAAACAAAATTGAGAATAATCATCAGAAACATTTTCACACTTTATGTATGTACCAAATTCTTTATCAAAAGCTAATAATGCAGGCACTTTTTGACTATCTTGAGAATCATAAAAATCTACTTTCAACCATGAATTAATTGAATCCTCAAAACTACACATGGCAATCCATACACCATAAGTACTTTTTGAATCTAAAAATCTTACACATGTTATTAATATTTGTAAACCAATTGGAAAATTTTCTTTTCCACCTTTTTCATATATATAATTTAGTTTTAAACCATCAGATAATTCTTTCTGTGTTTTAAAATGTTTATGCATAATATATACAAGAATAACAAATACAGCACTTAAAGTTAATAAGCAAATATGTATAGTATTCATTATTTTATTTTCCTTTTAATAAAATATACGTATATAATTTTTTGATTTCTTTTTTTATTTATAAATTTTTTGAAAGATAAAGTAAAACCATTTATTATAGACAATTTATATTTTATAAAGTTCTATTTATTAAAGAAAAAATAATACAATTAATACTAATTAGGAAATAGTTATTATGGGTTCTTTATTAAAAACTTTTGTAAAAAAATATACGTGGTTATTTCCACTTATATTGGTTTTGATTGGTATCCTTTATTTTATAAACTTGTTTGAACGTTTAGATTTAGCTTGTGGAAGAATTGCTGGATTACCGGTTTTTAGAGAACTAGAATTTGCTATTGGTACTATGTTATTGATTACGGCTATCTTGAATTGGATATTAGTAGGATATGCTAAATACATACATTCGGGTTCTTGCCCAATTAAGAAGGTGAAAATAAAATAAAATGTTAGAACAAAACAATCATGAACCTGAATATTTAATGCTAATAGGTTGTTTAGTCGTATCTATGGTAGCAGGTGTAGCAAAAGAATTATCTAATTTTGAAACGTGTTTTAATAAAAGACGCTTCATTTCAAATATTTTAGCAGCAGGCGTTTTTGGTTTTTGTATTGGATTTTGTGCTCCAGAATTTGAACATAAAAGTATAATTATGTTTTCAGCTGGTGTTGCTGGAACATTAGGAACAAGTGTATTTAATTATTTTGGTGATTTACTTAAAGTAATCGTACATCATTTTGCTAGTAAAATAGTAGGTCATGATATCACAGTTGAAGATATTGAAAAAATAAATAAAATTGATAAATATAAATAATTATATTATATTTGCTAATTTTAGCATAATTATAAAATTCTTTTTATACTCCTTTGTCCATATAGTTTTATCAAGTTTATATTTACATGTATAAGATACAACTTTAGCTTTTTTATTTAAAGGCATAACTATATATGAAAGACCTTCTATACTATTAAGTATAGTTTTAAAATCTAACCTTAAATATGAATTCAAAAATCTTCCATATTTACAACCTTTTTCATGACTTAAATAAATAAAAAAATTCAATGGATCAGTAACTTCATTAACTATCTTTTTTAATATTAAAGCTATAATTAATGAATCTGGAAGAGTCCAATCATTATTAATATAACGATTTATCATTTTTATATCAGATAAATAATCAGTAGCTAATACAAACCCGAGCTGAAATTTGTTATCACTTATATTACGTTGAAAAGTGGCTTTATATTCATTAATAGGTAAAAATATACACATTAGACTTTCCTTTTTAATTTAATTAAAGCCAACATTCGCTCTAAATTTCTTTTTGCGAAATATTTTGCTTTTATTTGAATTTGACAAATATTATTATCAAAAAATGTTATATTAAAATATTCATATAAAGTATAATATCGTAATACGTATACAATATGACGATAAAATATCTTATCTCCACCTAAACAAATAGTATTTTTATTAATTTGATAAGAATTTAATATAAGTGCATAATCTGAAAATAAAGTACTAATCAGTAAAGTAAACAATTCTATTTTTGAATCTTCGAGACAAACTTTTCCATTTATTATTTTCATTTTTTACAATATTCCTTCCAATTTCCAAAAAGCCACAAGTTTACGTCTATATTCTAATGTATATTTTTTACCTAAAACAAAACCAATTATAGTTTGTTTATAAAAAGATTTATATTCAATTTTTATATCTAGGTCTAATTTATCAAATTCTTTTTGTAAAGTATCTAGGACTAAATATATATTAATATCTCCAACTTCATATAAACAACCACCACGATGATTTAAATGTGTCAATATCATATGTAAAAAAGCTGTTTTCAGACTTTTTGGTCTATTAATCATAGATTGTAATATCATAGCTATTATAAAAGCTTTTGTTGGTGTTTTTATATTATTCATATATGATGTTATATCAAACCATTCATGCCAATAATAAAATTTCCATGCAAGCCTTTGTGCATTTATATAATAACGTATATCTTTTTGTTTTCGTTTTAAATAATTCCAATCAATATCAGTCATAAAAATTTCTTTCAAATTGATAATTTAAGTAAACCTATTATTACATCGAGCTTATTATATGGTATTCTAAATTTAAAATTAGCTGTTCTATAATTAACATTATCTAAATATGAATAATCTAAATCAAGTAACTTAATTATATCTTTATAAATTTTTCTACGATTTTGTTGTATACTAATAGAAATAGGTATCCCATTTTGTTGTGCATCTATAAATAAACAAACTGTATCAAAAAGATAATTTGTTAATATATCTTCTTTCAACATATTATAAGCATGATAATCAATATAATAAGTAGAATTCATTGAAGGTGCACAAAAACCTCTTATATATGTATAATTTTCGTTTATATACGTACTTATATAATTACGTACTTATATAATTAGATAAAAGGTCATATTTTTTAGCAAATTCTTTAAGTATAGTTTTACAATTAAGAAAATTATCAGTTTCATCTAAAAGATTAACAAAAGTATTTAACCTTTTATATATATTTGTATCGTTTAAATACTCAGTTAAGTTTAAATCAAAACAAAATTTATCATTCATGATATGTTCTTCAAATTTAACTTTTACTCCTAATACTGATTGAAATAAATTAATCAAATAATTTGTTTCATTCCAATCTAAATTTATTATAATGTGATTATTATTTGCTTTTACACTAACATTCCGTGTATTCAAACAACAAGTGTATCTTTGTGTTATATGATCTTCTAGTAAAGTAGCAAATTTATCTAAGTCAATAGTTATAGAATGTAATTCTTTTTGCTTATTATTCATGATATACCTTCATTTAAGTTCCTTCTTGTAATTTTAAAAAAGCTAATAAATTTTTAAAATCTTGTGTTTCAAAAACATAATAGTTACTTTTAAAATTTTCAGTATAAGGATATATACGTATTAAATTTAATTCATTTTTTAATTTATTAATTGTATTTCTTTTTTCGCGCGAAACGCGTAATGCAAATACAGTTTTATCTCTGGCAATATTTCCCCAAAATGCAACAGAAGCTGATGAAGGAAGTATATCTACACTTTCACTAAAGGGGGCTCTTCCAAATATATAGCCTAAATATAAAACATTTATATAACAACATCCGTATTGTATGTTATAATTATTTGAATTATATACTTTAAGATAATTGTTTAATTTGTCAACACAGTCATCATAAATTTTATAAATTATCATATACGTATACCTTTTTAATTAATATACATATATAATAATCTATATTAAAAATAAAGTAAAGCCAATTTTATAGCTCGTTTTTTAATTTAAGTAAAGCTAACCATTGCATTATAGCTTTCTCATCATTACATTTTAAATAACAACAACGTTCAGATTGTTCAGCTTTTGTAAAGTTTAGAGAAATTTCGTTACGTATTCTTTTTTCTATAGTTTTCCAATAAAAAATATCTTTAGCAAATTCTACTCCTATGTAAAAGACTAATTGCCCATTATTATAACGTTTAAATCGAGGATATAAACAACCAAATATACTACTAAGTGTACTAAATGTCATCAATTAAAATCCTTTTAGTTTTGCTAAAGTTATTAAATTTTTTATAGCGTCAGAATCTGTAGATGTTAATACATTTTGTTTTGCCTGATAATAAAATTTTATTGGTATACGCTTACGTATTAATTTAATTAAAGTTTTTTTAGTATTTTGTTGAATATAATCTGCTAAAGTTAAATATAAAGAATATGTATTTTCCATATCATTAAAATCAAGATATATATTACTTGCTAATACCATATCATCAAAAATTACTTGTCTTATATATTTTGCTAAGCTTCGTTCCATTATATTTATTTCAATATTTTTTTCGTGTGATATTAAAATATATCGTTCTAACATTAATATTGTCATTAAATATTCCCTTCCAACTTTAGCAACACATATAAATTATTTATTTCATTTTCTGTTACATCTTTTTTAAAATATAATGAAAATTGAGAATAATCATCAGAAATATTATTACATTTTATATAATGACCAAATTTTTTATTGAAAGCTAATAAAGCAAATATCTTTCGATCATCTTTTGAATCATAAAATGCAAATTTTAAACTTAAATTTTCAATATCTAGTTGTGAAATCCAAACGCCATGCATAGAATATGTATTTAAATATTGTATACAAAGCATAAGTATTTGTAATTTTATATTTTTCTGTATAGAAGTTTCTAAATCTACAAAAGGCTTTATATCATTTAAAAATTTTTTATAGTTTTTATAATACGTATATATAACAATAAAAATAGTTAATATTATTATACTAAATATTATTATATACATATTATTACTTAACATTTAACTTTTTCTTCTAACTTAAATAATGCATATAAACGTTGTATATCTTCCTCAGAAACAGTATTTTTATAAGTAATCTGTGCTTCACGCTCTGCTGTTTGTATTATTGAAACATATTCACGTTCTGAGTAATCAAGTAAATTATTTAAGTTATTATAGTTAAAATGAGATTTACCGTATTCATATACTGTGAAGTATATACTATTTGTAGTGTTAAATCTATGGTGTATATCTATTATTATACCATGAAGTTTAGAATATAATTTTGATAAAATATGAAATAATACTGAATATTCAATAGATTTATTAGATTCATTATTATTAAAAAATGTAAACATTTTATGTGGAGGTATCATTAAATATTCCTTATGTTCTAAATAAAACTTCTAATTTATATATATTATATACATTAACTTTTAAATAGTAAAGCAGAAAACACATTTATAAATAACTTTCCATTTTAAATAACACGTATAAATTTTCTATATCTTTTTCTGTGACGTGTTCATTATATAAAATCTCATATTCATGTATACATTCTTCTTTATCATAAAATGGAGTTATACAAATATAATCTGAATAATCAATTAAAGATTCGAAATCATCAAGTTTACTGACCGGTTCATAATAATTAGAAATATTATATACATTAAAAACTATACTTTTATCTGTACTCAAATATTCATTTATATCTATGATAAGATTAGGAAGTTTAAGATATAAACTACGTAATATATGGTGTAATACCATGTAGCTAATTGATTTGTTTTTATAATATTCCGGTATAAATGGAGGCATTAAAGTATTCCTTGCATTCTAAATAAAACTTCTAATTGTTCATGTTTATTGTAATATTCTTTTTTAAGATTAACGTGTATAGATGAATTATATTTAATTACATCAAAATACATATCCAGAGCATTTTGTTTGAGAAATATATCGAAAGCATTAAAATAATTTTTCTTAAACACTGGCTGTTTGATATGTACCTGAATAATAATACCAGGTTGTTTATTATTATATTCGATGTTAGTCAAAGGAAAACCTGGTGTATGTTGACGCATTGTATTGAGACATAAATCACATAATTGTTCATGCTTAAATTTAGTTTCTTCTTTCATAAATAAATCTCCAAAGTTTTTATATATGTATATGATATACCTTAACTTTTAAATAGTAAAACAGAAAATACGTCTATAAATAACCTTCTATTTTAAATAAAACTAATAATCTATCTATACCTTCTCGATTATTGTCTTCATCTTTAAGTAAAATATAATCTGGTACAACAACAAGTTCTTTAAGATCGTGTTTTACATAGCCTGTCGCAATACACCCTATCATACCATCAAAATAAGGATATTTTTCTGCAAATTTTCTAATTTGATATGTATTTGGCTTAGATTCTAATAAATGATAACCTCTAAATATACATTCTTTTTCATCGTTAAACATGCTAACTGATGTAACATAACATTCAGGAAATTCTTTGTCTAATAAATTCTTAAAACCTTTATAAAAAAGATTTAACGTATTAAAACTTGGCTCATTCTTGTCTAATGTGTATATATATTCCATAATTATTCAAATCCTTGTAACTTTAATAAAGTTAGAAAATTATCTATAGCCTTGGTGTCATCACACTTTAAGTATATATAATCTTCTTTCTCAAATAAATCAAAGTTTAACCTTGACGTATCAGCTAACTGATGCTGTAAATACGTCATAATATTTACTAAATTTTTTGAATCTTGTATTCCTACTATATATAAGACCTTATTACCATCTATAATGTCTAAATATACATCAGTTTGAATAGTAGGCTTACATTTATAATATATATATCTTTGTAAAGTACTATTTATTTTATCAATATCATAACTATCGTTATCTCGTTTTGTGTTTCTATTCAGAACAAAAGCTAAATCAGCACTATAATAAAATTTTGGAGTCGTATGTCCTTTATATAAATTATAACATAATTCACATAAATTATCAGTCGTGAATTTCATACGAAGTCCACCAAATCTAGACTCATATATGTCTACATTTTTTACAAGTTTGTGTAAAATCTTTTTAAATTTTGCTAAATTTTCTGAACTAATACTTCTATGAGAATAAAATAAAGCAGAATATGAATTATCAGTTATACCGTAATGTACTGTAAAAGAAGGATATTCAACATGTCCATGAAAGAAACCTTTTTTGCCTGTAAAATCATACATTATTTTATTAAGATATGTCTTTATACGTGTTTCCCACGTATTAGTTAATCTAATTAATACTTTACCCTCACCTCTATCTATTGCGTTTTCAAATCGCATAATATAGCTCCTAAATATTTATTTTATATATGTATTATAACCTATATTTTGTAAATAGTAAAGCAGAAAATACACAAACATGTCAATAAATTAACTTAATTTTTGTCTAACATATGCTTAGCAAATAAATTTTCAACATGTTCAATCATCTCATCATAATGTTCTTTAGTAAAATAATAAATATATATATCATTTTTATCTTTGCGTTCTTTTTCTCTATTTTCAATATATTTATTTTTAAGATTAAGACGCTGTAACATATTCATTTTATTCCAATTATTAAGAACCATATCATCTTCAGCTAATAGTAATAATTCTTGTAAATACGCGTGATATTCCATTTTATTATTTATATAATCAGCTTTATTCTTATTATTTGAAGTCATATCTTCCATAATATATCCACTTTCGGCGTCTTTATAATGAACTAATTCATGAAATACAGCAGAATAATGATCTTCTAATACTTTTAAATACAATTTTAGTATTTGTTTCTTATCGTTCAAATCTATTGAATCATCTAGTATAGCAAAACTAATTTGATAATTAGTTTCATTAGTATCTTTTTTAAAAGCAAAACTACCAAATCCAACTTCTGTTAGATATTTTACATTATATAATTCAAAAAATATATTTCCAAAACACATACGTGTATAATCTAAACCTTCTACGTCTTTATCAACATAGACATAATCACAATTATTACTTTTATACATATCTAATATATAATTATGTATATTATATAATATACCTTTGATTTCATTTCTTTGTTCTAACAATTCATTATCTGTATATAACATTATATCAATCCCTTTTTAATTAACTATGTATGTATTATAGCAAAGAAAATTACATATGTAAAGTCATTTTATAGATTATATTTAAAAATATTTAAAGCTCCAATCTAATTAAAGAAAGGAGCTTTATACACTATAAGATATTCTTATTTATTTTTTCACAGGAAACCAATCAATTATACTTCCATTACATTTAGGAAAGTTTTTACATACTATTACATAATATCCACCATCTTTTGCTTTTATGGCAACAAAATCCTTAACTTTATAAGTTTCTCCGCAATGAATACATCTAATCTCATCATCCATAGTTCGATTATCTTCAAACGGATCATACTTATTAAAAAATTCTTCTTTTTCTTTATCGTCTTTAAATTCTACGATTTCATATTTAGAAGGATCAAACTCACTTAAATGGTACAACAAATTATTCATCATTTTTTTATATCTCCTTAATTCAATCAAATTATTTTTTTTATATATAAGTATAACCATTGTAAAAGTAAAGCCGTTTATTATATAAATACGTCAATAAATTTACTAAAACTTTGATAAATAGTTAAAAAATACATATAAACTACTCAAAACAAACAGTTCTATAAAAACATAATAAATAAGAAGAGATGAATAACACGTCTCCAAATAAAACTTTTTTGTATATCTATTCTGGACATAGTTAATGAGAAACGAAAAAATATTTTACCTACGTATACAACGGTGAAATTACAAGAAACAATATCCGAACGACAGAATCAATTAGGATGAATACAAGAAACACGATAAATACGTCAGTAAATAAACATAATCTTTTTTCAATCTCATAAACATAAAGACGAAAGAAATAATATAAAGAACACGTCTATAAATAACGTAAAAAAAAATTTAACAATAACTAAAAAATAATTAGGGAATAATAACTAACTATGTCTATTCTTTTAAACAAAGTAAATAATGCTGCCGCTGCTAATAAGGCAAGAACAGCTAAAATGAATAAAGGTATCGAACACGCAGCTCACGTTCTTCACGAATCTGTATTAGGTACTAAATGCCCCAACTTGGTAAAAGGCTTGGAATCTGACTCTAAAGAAACCAAATACCAAGCAGCTACTCTGACTCAAATCCTCGAGAATACCGCTAACTACATCCGTGCTCAAGACGGTATCGACTTGCTGACTGAAGACGCTGCTATGGGTGCTACCAATGCCGTATCTTTGTTGAGCCCTGGTGTTGCTACTTTAACTCCTCAAGTGCTTGATATTGTTAATGTTTTTTATCCAGAAATGGTAGCAAATTACATTGCTGATATTCAAGCTTTGGATCGTCAGACTGGTCAAATCTTCACCATTAAGACACGTTACAGTCAAGATGCTGCTGGTGTTAAGGCTGGTGATATTGTATTTGAGGAAGCTACTGATGGTACGTATTCGTCTGAATTTTGTGGTTATGCAAGTGCTACTATTGCTGCTTCTGTAACTGCTACTCCGTCGAGTACTTTGCCTGAGGGTGCAACAGTAAAGATTCGTGCTGGTTCGTTTATTGTACGTTTGGCTGGTAAAGAAATTGCCCGTGACTATGGTAACGGTTCGGCTAAGATGAATGGCGTTAACGAAGGTGAGTATAACGTTATTGGTCGTGGTGTATCTGGTTCTGTTAATGCACAGACTGGTGTTGCTACATTGACATTTGATGCCACAATGTATGCAGAGGCTATTGCTGCTAGTGCTCAGTTGTCTTTCGAAGCTGCTTTCGATACAGAGACTGACGTAGACTTGATTCGTAAGATTCAGTTCGATATTCCGAATCAACCTGTAACAGCTAAAGAGCATCCGTTGATGTCTACTTATTCTGTTGCTGCTGGTTTGGTTATGAATGCTCACCTCGCTATTGATACAGACGAATTGATTTCTAACCAAATCGCTGGTACAATTCGTTGGGAACGTGACTTAACTTTGATTAAGACTGTTTCTGATGCTGCTGTATTAGTTCCGGATTTGAACTTTGACTGCTCTGCAAACGGTACTAACTTGACCTTGCAACAGAGATATTCTGCATATACTACTACAGTTTCTTCTGCTCGTGGTTATATCCAAGAGGTTGCTGGTCGTGGTACTGTAGAATTTATTATTTGTTCTACACGTGTTGGTTTGCCGGTTATCGAACAAATCGAAGACTTCAAGGCTGCTCCTCAGTCTAAGAAACCTATTGGTCCTTACTTGGCTGGTACTTTGCGTGAAGGTACAATCAGTGTTATCGCTGTTCCTTACACTAAGACATTGGCTGAAGACCAAGTTATCTTCGGTTTCAAAGGCTTCCAATTAGGAGACTCGGCTATAGTGCTCGCTGAGTGGGTATCACTCTACTTTACTCCGACTTTCCAAGCTCCTAACTTGAGAAACCATAAAGGCGCATTGTCTTTCTACGATTTGTTTGTAAATAAACCCGAGTATGTTTGCCGCGGAACTATTTCGAACTTCAACGTAGCTTAATCGAAAGCCTAGAAATCATTGCGTTTCGGATTGGTCCTAGAGAAATCTGGGACCTTTCTTTTATTCTAAAAATTAGACTTATTACGTATATTATTCTAATTATTAGTAATGGAAAATTTATATAAATAACAGTTTACTTTTTTGATGTTCTAGTATAATATATAAATAACCAAACTGAAAAAAAGGAATTAATCATATGTCTAAACAAAATCAACCTGAGCATAAAGGTAAAGCTAACACTAATTTTATATTAGCAGACTGGAATACTATACCAGAACAACTTATATATGATGCTGTTACAAAAGAAGGTAAACCAATTATAGCTAAAACGTTAGGTATTAATATAGATGTATTTAGAGATTGGTTTAAATTTCGTAAGATTAATATACCGGTAATACGTAATGCTAATTATTATAACGCCAGAAAGCCATTAGAAGAGCAAGGAGCTTGGGAAGATGAATTGTCTAAGCAAATATTAGTCTTAATGGAAGAAGCACGTTCTAAACGTCTTAAAGAATATAAAGAAGAAAATGAGCATATAAAAATTATATGTCCTACTTGCGGTAAAGTTTTTGAAACATCTAAAAATAATCCTCAGAAATATTGTTCAGCTTCTTGTGTTAGTAATCGTATACGTAGTGATGAAGAAAAAGCTAAGTTATCAAAGTCTTGTACAGGAAGAGAAGCTTGGAATAAAGGTCGTAAGTGTACTGAAGAAGAATTAAAACGTATGTCTGAGACATCTAAAGAGTTTTGGTCACGTGATGGTTTTAAAGAAAAGATGTCTGGTATACAGAAAAAGTCTTGGTCTGATAAAGAATTATTAAATAAGCATAGTCAGATTATGCACGATAGTATAAATAAACCAGAAGTTATAAACAAAATTAAAGACGGATTAAAGACGTATTATGAAAATGTAGACCCTCAAGTATTAACTGATAGATATAAGAAACAGATACAAACTAAAAACGAAAAAGGTTGGACATATGTATCAGAAGGTGAAAATGCCTTGATTGACTATGTTAAATCTTTAGGTTTTAATCCAATTAAATATGTATACAGTAAAGCCAATACACGATTTGAAATAGATTGCTACATACCAGAATTAAAAATAGGTATAGAGTATAATGGTATTTATTATCACAGTACAAATGGTGGTAATAAAAAAGCTATAAATTATCATTTCAAAAAATCAGAAATCGCTAAAAGTTTAGGGATAGATTTAATTCAGATATGGGAAGATCAGTGGAAAAAACAAAATGATATAATTAAAGATATTTTAAGAATACGTCTTAATAAAACAGAAAATAAAATATATGCTAGAAAATGTGAAATTAGAGACGTATCAACATCAGATTATAGAGATTTTTGTAATACATATCATATACAAAGATATAGAAGTGCTAGTGTTAAATTAGGTTTATATTATAAAGAAGAATTAATTCAAATAGCTTCATTTAATAAAGCTAGATCATATGGTAATAATGGAATAGCTGAATATGAATGGGAATGGATTAGAGGTGTAACCAAATTTAATACGATAGTTGTTGGAGGTACATCTAAGTTATTAAATTACTTTATTAAAACGTATACTCCAAAAAACATTTTATGTTATTGTGATTGGAATTTGTTTAATGGTAAAGGATATGAAAATGCTGGTTTTCAATTACTATCATATACTGGACCTGATTTGTTTTTCATTCGTAATTCATCTACATTAGAAAGAATAAATCGTAATCCATACAGTAATGATATACATAAACAAATGGTAAAAGAAGGTAAATTATTTGAATGTCATGGTTGTGGTTCAAAGAAATTCGTCTGGTATGCTCCAGAAAGTACTGATTCTGTATCTTCATAAGCAAACTATAATCGTGTAATAACTTTCTTCTGTATGGTTAAAAAAAGCACCTTTATGTAAGTTTATAATAAAAGTCTAATTATTAGACGTATGTAAAATACAAAGATATATGAATTAGATACAAGATTTTTAGTAAAAATACAACCAAAAGTAGAATCTAGTAAAATCAAGTAGTTAGTTATATGTTTTTGCCAGAAAGTTAGTTTATTATGGTAAAAAGGCAAGTTTTTCTATAATAGGAAATGCAAGATTTAGTACAACTAAAAGTAGAATATTTATAAAAAGACGGCTACCACATATTAAGATGATAACCGTCTATATAAAAATTTTCAAGAAAGAAAACACTAATGATTTTGATATTAATACTGATTCAAGTCGATTCTTTTAAAAGGTCTATGCTCCTTTTGTAGCAATCCAATCTTGTTAACGTGCTGTCATTCCAGCAAATAACGCATCAGTTTTTTTTTTATAAAAAGTAAAAGAAACGAACACTTTTACTTTAGCTTTTGTCATAAGAGGATGTTAGTTTCCACATAGTCCATATAAAATAGAAAATAAGTTTAAAGTTATTACTGATATTTTTTATTTTATATAATATTATAATAACATAAGAATTTGTATTCGTAAAGCCATTTTTTGAAAATTTTAATTTATTTATAGACGTATTATTGTGGTACTAATATGTAATCTGGTAAGGTATATCCTTGTATTTTACATAATGCAAGACTTTGATTAAAATGTCTACGTAAGCTATTTATTTTATTTTTAGTTATATATACGTATTTATTGTCATATTGTAAATCAGGAAAGACTGAAAGTAATTCTTGAAGCATATCTGGATTATATGTAAATCCTAAAGTTTCTTTTGTATATGTAATAGTACGGTCTTTATTCCAATGATTATAATCTATGATATCACCGATAGCGCATATTAATTCAAGTTTTTTTATAGACGTACTATTTCTATTTACTGTAATAATATATTTATCACATTTAACAGGATGAGTCTGTAATTTGTAAGGTATATTTGCAAGGGAGAACAAAGTTTCTAATAAGTTATATGCAGCTTGTATCTTTTTTGGGTCTCGAAAATATAAATTTTCATCGATAGGAGGTATAAATAATTCATACGCATATGAATCACTTTTTGATTTTATTATACAATCACAAGTGAAAGCAGACGTTTCTAAAAAATGATTTAAATATTTTTTTAATTCATTTTGTATTTCTTCTTGAGTCATTTATAATCTATTCCATTTAGTTTAAGTAATGCTATTATCTGTTGTAAGTTAATAATGGTCATTTTAGAATACATTTCTTTTTTAATGACATATGTATAATTCTTTTCTTCATAGGGTAAATTATACGTCTCTAATATTTCTTTAAGTTTTTCATCTGGAAATACAGGTTGATACTTATCTTTATATATATGAAAGTCATGATATTTACCATCGCACCAATATATAAATTTAGAATGATAATATGTAGATAAACTATGCATTATCCAATGAAATATTTTTTCATTTTTTCTCATAACGTATTTTTCCTTTGTATTATATATAGTATACAATAGTTCTATATAAAAGTAAAGCAATTTTGCAGACGCCTGAGATTGCATTTACTCCTTGTTAATGGCGTCTAATAAATAGAATAAGGAATAAATATTATGAAAACATTAAATTCTGCCAAATTAGTTGAAACTGAAGACTTGGTTGCTGTTGCTGAATTAGCTGTTATTCCAGCTGAAGACAGTGAAGAGTCTGGTTCTGCTGCAGCTGATAAACATGTAGTTGCATTACATCTTCGTCAGAAGAATGCTGATGCTATGCCTGTTAATCCTTTGACTTTTGATGATATCAAAGCTTTAGTTGAAGAAGCTGGTGGTGAAATGAAAGTTAATGATGTCGAGTTGGAAGAACCTGTAGCTGTTAAAAAAGCTTCGACTCGTGCTTTCATGTATAAAGGAACTGCTAACGTAGTTGTAAATTATCGCTACGAATTTTAATTTTAAGTAGTTCTATTTAATGTTCCTTGTGAACAATCTTATTATACAATAATACCGGATGTTGCTTTTTTTCCTTTCACAGCATCCGGTATTTTTATTTGTGTTATATAGGAATTTAAAACGTTTGTATATTATTCATAATCGTCATTATAATTTTCATCTGGTTCATATGAATCAGCATAATCATCTTCATAATAACCACCACTCAAGCGAGAATCAACTTCTTCTGGTTCATCTTCGTCTTCATAAAGATTATCTGACGTATCATTAATATTATTAATAGTGGATGAAGGATATAAAATAAGTACGCCGTCGTCAACAGAATAATCTAAGTCATCGTCTGGATCGATAATGTTATAAGCATTATCATTATTATCTTTGGCGAGAACTATAGGGAGATCACCATCCACTTCTTGAATTGCTTGTAATCGTTTAATTAATGTTGAAACTTTTACTGTTTTGACTTTGTTACTCATTTTATAACTCCATTCACAAGGTTTAATATTATAACGTGTTTATTTTATTTGTAAACAATTTATTTCCTAAGAACTGTTAATTTTTTGGTAATCCGTTTAATTTTAGTAATACACAAAAATTTTCTATTTCTGTAGGCGTATATCTAAGAGGACTTTCAAAGGTTTTCTTAGAAATTCCACACCAATTTAATAATTCTTGTATATCCTTTTTAATAAAGGCTCCTATATAAAACGGTGATACATAATCACTATCTATTATATAACAACCTTCTGTCTTATTTACTTTTAATACTATTTTTAAAGTTGTATACGTACTTAATAATCTTTCGAATTCATTTTTTACTTCTTTAGATACTAATTGCATAAGATTCCTCCTATTAAATTAGTTTTATTTAGTAACGTACCCTGTCAAATAGTTTGAAACTAGTTTAGTCATGTCAGGGAGAACCTCAATAAAATGGGCTGATAAGTATAGAAATTCTTCACTAGTCATTCTTTTTTTAAGAATAGCCGCACATTGTTTATGTAATTTATCAAACGCAGCAGTACCTTCATCCATTTTTTCTTTATTCATAATAGCATTAGTAACCTCTTTAACATTAGAATTTACTAATACTTCTTTAACAGCATTTAGATATTCTTGTTTTAATTCATCAACGGTTCGCATTTGTTTAATTCCTTTTTACTAAGATTAGATATAAGAATTTCTGATGTAACTACACATTTCATATAATTAGGAATTAACGTCATTAAAATTATTTTAGATTTTTCTATAGACGTAGCTTTATTATATGCACTTATAGCTTTATTTTCATTAAAAAATTCTTCAATAGTATTATCATTTTTATTAATTAAAATATATTTTTGCATTGTTTACCCTCCATTGTAAAACCTTTTTATAATTAAAAAGTAATTTATAAACGTATTTCTTCTATATTTTTCTGTATATCTGATGCATATTCGTTTTCAATAGCAGTCAGTAATCTAATACTATCTTGATCAACTAATACTAAAGCCGTTCGACTATGTGCAGCTGTATAAGCTATAATATTATGTTTTTTTAACATATCTTTTGCCAAATTTGCTTCAGCAATATTTTGAAATGAAATATGCAACTCTTCTCTAAAAACAGTTACATGATCTTCGTCGTCTACATATAAAGAAACAAAACTATTTGAAACTTTTAAATTTAATATATAGCGTAAATATTTATTAATGTATCTTGTTACTAAATTTTCTTTATATAACAAACAATTATGTAATTTTAAATCTGTTTTTAAAGACTTATCCCAACGATAACTTTCAAACGCTTTTCTAGATGCTTCACGTATCATGTTAGTAACTCCTTTCATATAAGCTTCTGTAATTTTAATACAGCTTTAAAATTTAAATACTCTTCTTTAGAAATTAATGCTATATATTTATTTCCTGTATAAATAATTTTTATGATATCTATTCCTAATTTGTTTCCAATTTGTTTATATAAATATTCCATTTCCTGTTCTTGAGCTTCATGTGTAATAATCATACTAATGCAAAAACTATCATATATGTGATTATAATAAATAAATATACGCCTAGTACCTGCTTTAAACATTAATCCTTGATGTGAATCTAATACAACAGATGTTATTTCCATTTTATTATTCACCTCCTTTTATTAATATCCTTGTAATTTAAATAAGGTATATAATAATTTTGCTTGTTCTTCTGTTAATAAAATATCATTATAACTTTGCTTTACTTCTTGGTTTAATAAGTTTTGTATATATTTTATACGTCTATTACCGAACTTTAAACAACGTGTTTTACTGTTAGTTATACTAATTATATAAAGCATGAGTTCATTTTTATATATCATATAACCTAAAAATTGACGAGTAGTCATAACATGCTTTTCAATAAAATACTTAGTTAAAGTTTTAGTAACATAAGTTAAAACTGTTCTTAGTAATGCATTTTCATCCATTTTATGCCTCCTTTCTTATCATAATAAAGAGCGAAGGAGAACAGGTGATATATAATATACGTCTATATATCACCTGTATCTTTTTAGACTTTTATCCTTGAGGATCAAATACTGTATCATAGATACCTGCACCAAGTCTAGCTCTATATTCATCACAAGCAGTGATAGCTTCTGATAATGTTCTATAAGGTGTTGGCATTTTTGTGCCATTAACTGTTACGTACCACATGATTATTTACCTCCTTTTCTTTTAGCTAACATCGATAAAATGATTGAACGTGTTGATTTAGATTTTTTCATTTTCTTGATTCTCCAGTTATTAAGTTAATTAACAATAATTTATATACGTATGTATTTTATAATTTATCTCTATTCAATGCATAAATAGCATCTATCTGTTCTACTAATTTAATATAATTTTCAATAGGAATTACATAAGTTAATCCAAAGAATCGCTCATCATTTAACTTATTACAAGGTAAATCTAACTCTTTCAATATATCTTCAGCTAATTCCTCATTGATAGAGTTACCAAAGCATATAATAAAACCAAGAGCTATGTTACTCCATTCTGTATGAAATACCTTAATACCTGTAAGTTTCGGTTTTTTAGTAGAATCATACATACAATTAAGATGATCTGTATTAGATTGAATAATATAGTATTCATCATTTACTTTTATTTTTATTGTTGGAAAAATCATAATACACCTCCTTATTCTTTAATATCAAGAGCATGTTTAACATCCATTGATACATTAAACGAATTAGAAAAACGATTTTCTAAACAAGTTAAAGTCATTTTTTCTATAAATGATGATGTATCAATTTTAAATAATTCTAAAGTATTTAAGACATCAGACATACGTGTTAAAATCATTTGTTTACAAATATCTTTTATTTCGTCATATATTTGTTGTATAATTTCATTATTCTTTGTTTTAAGTTTTACACCAACACAGCCTTCTTTACCTGCCACGTTATAATCAGGTAATATTTCTGCTGTGAAATTATCTATAGCTAATTCTCCATTAAGTTGACTTAATAATAAATTTTTAGCTACTCTATAGACATCTTGATTAGCTATAATAGGTTGTCTAACTTTATCTTTTGTATCAAAGAAAGTATTTAAACATACTGGTGTGACATCATAAATTACATATAATGGTTTATGCTTAGCACTTTCACTCCAGCCCATTTGATATATTATATCAGAAAGACTATACTTTACAGCTAAAGTTTTAGTACTACCAATAATACCAAGTATATCTGGATGCTTTTCGTGAATTGCACTATCGATATCAAAATTATGATATTTATCAGCTTCTCTTATGCACACTAAATTTTCTTTATTAAAATATATACGTGCTACTTCAATTTCAAAATAATCATATCCAGTAGAAGCATACGGTTTCATTTCAGCATGCGATCCTAATTTGCCTTGTGAATTTGACTCACTATAATCATAATCATAAAAAGTTTCATTTCCATAAGTCTTGTTTAATAATTTATTGATGACATGTTTACGCATAGAATCATTAGGATTATCTGCAACAGCACGTAGTATTCTCGGCAATTTAATTACCATTTTCTTTCTTTTTTCTAATGTATATTGTAATTCAACCATGATCTTTACTCCTTTTCAAATTTAATTTGTCCTAATTTATATAAAGCTATAAATTGTTTTATAATATCTTCCGAGATAACAAAGCATCCTTCTATGACAAGATACTTATATTCAACGTTATTTAATTTAAATATTCGTTTTATTAGTTGTTTTATTTTTTGTCTACAATAAGTAGAGGCATCTTTTATATAGATCATAACATCACAGGTATTTTTATTATAATACGTTTCAATACCTGGATAATAGTTTGTAAACAAATGTTGTTGAACAATATCAACAAATACGTCATTGACTGTTCTAGCATAACTTGGTATAATCATAATCTTATTCCTTTCTTAATTGTGGTTAGTGAAGGAGAACTGGTTATAATAATTTCTTAGATAATTTATTGACGTGTTTAATATTCAGCATAACCGCTTAATCCCCAAGGATCATTCATCTTCATATTTAAACTTAATACATTATGAGTATGACCGCTTCTATCTGTTTGTGGTCTAACACATTCAAATAAAGCTGCTATATTCAAATCATTTTCAATTTTTTCTACGGTTGTCATACTTTCATCACCAATATAATATCCACTACCGAACTTACGTGATGGTACTAATTCTGCAGTAAAACTTACGTATGCGTTAAATTCTTCCATTTGAAAGTATACTAATTTCTGTCCATCTTTACTTGCAATTAATCCATACGTACCTTCAGGAAAACAAGTAGACTGAGTATTTAACCATACACGATAACCTAATCGTTTAGCTTTATCAGCAACAGCTTTAATACGACTGTCACCTCTACACACAAAATGATATTGTGGTTCTTTAATTGTATTTGTTAGCATTGTACTGTTCCTTTCACAATTTCAACGTTATAATATTTACAAACATCAAGTAACATTTTATAGAAGTCTTTATCATAATAATGTGGATTACTTCTGATATAAGTGCTAAGTGATATTGGTCCTTCTACATTTTGAGTTGCATGTTTAACTGCTTCAGGATCAGAATAAATATACATCTTACCACCGATAATTTCATTATCTTCAGCAATTAAATCAAGGAATAAACCTCCATCATTATTATCTTGA
>Ga0247611_10003489_pt1 | contig 23241 bp, 33 predicted proteins | sample 177DNAGHGhighgp2_FD_192422 | JGI IMG/M metagenome (GOLD analysis project Ga0247611, IMG submission 192422) | Sheep rumen microbial communities from Palmerston North, Manawatu-Wanganui, New Zealand - 1770 DNA GHGhigh gp2 | ecosystem: Host-associated > Mammals > Digestive system > Stomach > Rumen... | reverse complement strand
CCCCGGACCCGGTACCACCCCGGTACCTAGCAGGATGCCAGTCCTAGCAAGAAAAATTGAGTAAGAATAGCCCCGCCCGGGGTCTATTAAGAGCACCTTGAAAACTGAATGAACTGACAGTATGACATAGTTCCTATGGTATCACCCTGCCCATTTGTGGGGTGAGTCCTTAACCGCTCATGTGTGGGGGAGAGAATGGCGGAGAGCGAAAAGGCTACTGGCTAAATTGCCATACTGACAACAGACAAACCTCTTTTTCTCTTTCATTACCTCACCCGGTGGCAAGTGCAGGTTCAACTCCTGCATGGGGGTTTAGGTGACGAGAGCACCTCTAAAAAGTCTCGTAGCATATCCTTTTAAGTGGTTTTGTGGTAATGCGTAAATAAGTCAAAAGCAACAGAGAGGTGCAACTTCTGAGTGTGCACCGGGTGAGTCCTACACCCTACAATAACAGGTGTGAACCGTTTTCAGGTGTCTGACTTTTCGGTTCAGTAAAGCGGAGAAAGAAAGACACGGTAGGGAGAGCCGAGACAGTCTCCCGGGGAGTTATGAAACCCTACAGGATAGCAAGAGTCAGTCAAAAATGATCATATGACTGTAAAGCGTTTGGCGGTATCGTACAAAGAACCGCAAACCTCACCCGGTGGCAAGTGCAGGTTCAACTCCTGCATGAGGTTTCGGCAATAGTGCCGAGATTATTTGAAAGAGAGGATTTTCAATATGGCAAGAGAGAGACTTGTTACCAGAACAGTTTTAGAGACAACTTACAATGTTATGGTGGTAAACATGGAAACACTTAAGGTCGAGTCAGTACAGGTTAAAGTGTGCAACGCAAACACCATGACAGAGAAAAAGCTTCTTGAAGTCATTCAGAAGCTTGCACCCGATAACATGAAATATGTTACACATGAAGTAGGTGAAACAAAGGAAGTTCTTTATGGTATGCCCGAAAATGACTTTATAAGATTAGCAAAGGTTTTACCGCCGAGATAATCGGCACACCTCACCCGGTGGCAAGTGCAGGTTCAACTCCTGCATGAGGTTTCGGCAATAGTGCCGAGATTATGAAAGAGAGGATGCAAAATGTTAAACGGTATTTGTGTGCAGTTTTATGACGGAAATGTTCTCACTTCTGAGTATAAACAACAGAAAAAGTATTTGCCATACTGGACAACTGTGCGCGCAAGAGATTATGCCGGGAACCCTGTGCAAATACTTAAACTTGAAGCAACTTCCATAAAGGAACTATGGAAATCTTGTTATGCCTATACCAGAGCAGTTTTGAGAAATCAGAATGTTCAAAAAGTATCCTTTAGGATACGCCAAATTGACAAATCATTCATGCACTATTCCAGATGGACATATTACAGATCCATGACGGAACAGGCAGTAACAGAGTTATTCAACGAGTTTTAACCATGCCAGAGCACAAGAGCAGGTGCAACTCCTGCTCGTGGTTTTACCGCAATAGTGCGGATGATTTAATTAAAGAGAGGATTGAAAAATGTTTGAAAAGATGACGCAGGAACTTCACGAAAAAGCAAATGTCATTGAAGCATTGGGAAGAATTTACACAAAGGTGCTTGACGCATATCACTGGGATTGTTGCATATCTCACGCACCCGACGAGGAACACGATAGTTATTGGTTCACTGAAAAATCAGATGACGAATATTGGGGAACCGAGAAGGAACAGAAAAAAGCGTATGAAATGGTACTGAAAGCTATTGAGAATTTAGCCAAAAAATAAACATAAATTCAGCCATGCCAGAGCGAAAGAGCAGGTGCAACTCCTGCTCATGGTTTTACCAATACCATGTACCTTGACAAGTTCAAACCTGCATGGTAAAATAAGGTATCAAATGAAAGAGAGGGAAACAAAATGACGTATAAGTGGTTCAGAGACTGCAAGACAGCGGAACAGGGTAAAGAACTTTATCGTAAACTTGCTAAGAAGTATCACCCGGATAATGGGGGTTCTGGAAACGAATTAAAGGAAATCATTTCAGAGTTCAAACTGTGGTGGTCAAAGTATAAGGACATTCATACTGACAAAGAAGGTAAAACCTACAAGGCAGACCATGAAACCGCTGAAACCGCTGAGGATTTCATGGAAATCATCGGAAACTTGTCAACTATTCCCGGAATTGAAGTAGAACTGTGTGGCTCATGGTTATGGATTTCTGGTAACACATATCCATACAAAGAGCAACTCAAACAGTTCGGCTGTAGGTGGTCAAAAGGACACAAAAAGTGGTACTGGACTATGGATGAGTACCACCACCAGAAGGGACACAACAGTATGAACCAAATCCGTTTTAAGTATGGGTCAAAGATGGTGAAATTAAATCATCACCCTTGCTTAGAATGATTTATTGCCCACAACAGCATACAGGCAGGTGCAAGTCCTGCCAGTGGGTTTTTTTCCGTAATAGTGCGGATGATTTAATGAAAGAGAGGACAAAAAGATGAAAGCATTGTTGATTGATGTTGTCAACAAAGAAGTTAAAACTGTTGATACTGTAAAGTTTACGGATTTCTATCCTTTGTTGCAGGCAGACTGTTTCGATATTGCAACAAGACATATCGGAAACGAAAACAGAGTCTTTGACTTGTATGTAGACGATGAAGGATGGCTGAAAGACTATCCGATTGTTTCAGCAATAGATGAGAATTTTCGCCCTGCTTTGGTCGGAAACATAGTTGTTACCAAAAGTAAAAATGGTGAACAGATAGACATGACTGATGATGACATTGAGTATATCAACAGTTATATCAAAACAGTGATGAACTTTCATTGGTTTGGTAACCATCAGTATCCTGTACTTGTGGGGGTGAAATACTAATGCTCAAAGATTTGATTGTCGTGCAGGAAAAAGGTGTATACTACATCTACTTGAACGCAGAATTTTATTGTAGCTGTGACAATCTTTCAGAAGTCAGAGAGGAGATTGAAAAGATATGCGAAAACTAGATGAGGATGAGGAACTGTTCCTTTGGTCATTCCTTGGAATATCGCAGATATTTACATTCTTAATTTTGCTGTGGATCATTTGCTGATACTATGTACTAATTTCAGAAATAGCAGATTTTCCCTTGCCATTTCAAGGCAGGCATGATATACTTATATGGTCGAAAGCCGCATTTTGATACCCTCTCAAGGGGTCTGGCAGTTTGGCAGATTCTGTCAGTCCCCTATGGTTTGGTAGTTTATATGGTAAAACAGCGCACTCCAAAAATCTCCCATATTTGCACTAAGCAGGTTCGACTCCTGCCCAAACCTTTGCCAAACATAGGTGGCAAGTAACTGGTAAACTAGCGCAACAAGAAAGGAGAAAAAACTATGGCTAGAGTACCGCAGGTAACAAGAACCATCCCCACTACTGTTGTTACTTTCCTTGGTGTGAACACTGAGGACAGAACGACATTTGAACAGTCTATCACTCTTCCCCGTACTTACAAGGACGAACAGAAGATGATGAAAGCGCTGGAAAAGGTGCTTGATGGTGAACCTGTAAAGGCTGTTTCTATTATCTCTTCTGAGGTAAAAGAAACTCTTTACGGAATGACGGAAGTAGACTTCATCAAGTACGCAAAGGTGCTTCCGCCCCGGGATGCAAAGAAGCAGGATGAAGAGTAACAAACAATTCACACAAAACAGAGAAAAGGAGAATGAAAAATGACAGGTTATAGTGTTTCAATCAAAGAGTCCTCTATCGAACTGACAGCTAAACAGAGAATTGCGCTCAAAGATACTACATCTGCGTTGAAACTGGATGAAGTAACGCAGGTTGAGGATGTTATCATTTACCCGGATATGTGGGCGGTACTTGCAATCCACAATGAGAAATCTGATAATGTGGATTATGAAAACTACATCCTCGTTGACAAGTCTGGTGCAAAGTATGTCACAGGTTCGCAGAGTTTCTGGACTTCTTTCATGGACATTTACAATGAAATGGCAGGAGAAGATGAAGAATGGGGAGTCAAGGTTTATCGGGTTGAGTCGAAAAACTACAAGGGAAAACAGTTCCTCACCTGCTCCATTGAGTAAGCGTAAACATTGATTAACTGCAATCCCTCTGATTGGTAAAACTTTCAGAGGGGTTTTTTCTTATTTTAAGGGGTATCTGTAATGGCTAAAAAGCGCACAACAAAAACGCAGAAATTGCGTCAAACTGTACAGCGTCAGATTAGACGTATGGAGAACAGAGGGTACAGATTTGACGATGCTCTAAAGGAAAAGGTTTCCACCGCAAACTATCAAGGGTTATCTAAGTTACAGGGTAGAAGATATGCAAAACTGTATGAACAAGCCACAGCTGAAATAGATGGTGAAATAGTGTCTGGTGCTGCCTATAGAACCTTTGAGCGACAAGAGAGTGCAAGGAAAGCACAAGATACACGAAACAAGGTTAAAACAGAAATCGAAGATTTAGACGCAAAACAGGCAAGGGATTTTGAAGAAGCAAGACAAGCACAGTTTGAAGAAGCAAGAAGAGCGCAGGATGAACGTGATAGGCAAACAGCAGAAGAGATTGAAGAAGGGCAAATAATCTACAATAGAATACTATCCATGATAAGCGGATTTCCGTCAAATGGTGCGCTTGGGTTAGAGAAAATGCTTACCAGAGAAATCAGAAAATACGGAGCAGATGCGGTGTTAAGGGGTTTAGCAAATGCACCGGAGTCTGCAATCTCAGCAGCTGAAACCATAGTTTACACCATTAGTGGCACTGATACAGCAGGAGTGATACATCAAGCATATGTACAATTATACGACATAATAACAGGAACAAAACCATCAGCAGAAGAAGCAAAACAAATGGGGGATGTTATGGACTCTATGACCGACATGGATGAATATTGAGAGTCAAAAAATTCAGATATTTTGTTGGTGACTTTGAAACTACTGTTTATGAAGGACAGAAGGACACAGAAGTGTGGGCAAGTGCCTGCGTTGAGTTGTTCACTGAAGATGTTAAAATATTTCACAGTATTGCAGAAACATTCGATTATCTTGTCGGTCTGAATGAGAATGTAGTGGTTTACTATCACAACTTAAAGTTTGACGGAACATTCTGGCTAGACTATTTGCTAGTTAAGTTACAAATGGCACAAGCCTATGAGAAAATAGGAGAGGATGAAACGGATGTTAAATGGCTGAAAGACCGGGATATGAAGAATAACACCTTCAAGTATTCAATAAGTGATAAAGGTATGTGGTACAACATAATAATCAGAATGAATAATCACATTATTGAGTTCCGGGATAGCTTGAAGTTACTTCCTTTTAGCGTAAAGAGAATAGGTGAGTCATTCAAAACTAAACACAAAAAGCTAGACATGGAGTACAAAGGCTTTAGGTATGCAGGATGTGAAATAACTCCAGAAGAACAGAAGTACATAGCTAATGACGTTTTAGTTGTGAAAGAAGCACTTGAATTTATGTTCGGTGAAGGTCACAACAAAATAACTATTGGTAGCTGTTGTCTTGCAGAATATAAATCAATCATAACCAAAGACAGCTACGAAAGAATGTTCCCAAATATGTACGATGTTTATATCGACCCGAAACGGCACAGATATGACAGCGTAGGTGAATACATAAGACACAGCTACAAAGGTGGATGGTGTTATCTTGTAAAGGGTAAGGAAAACAAATTATTTCATAACGGTACTACAGCAGATGTTAATTCTCTTTACCCATCAATGATGTCAAGTGAGTCTGGAAACGAATATCCAATAGGCAAACCAAAGTTCTGGTCTGGTAACTTCATTCCAGATGAAGCACAAGAGAAACACAGGTACTATTTTGTAAGAGTAAAAACAAGATTTTACATAAAACCCGGAAAGCTACCATTTATTCAGATCAAAGGATCATGGTTATACAAAGGAACAGAAGCACTTGAAAGTTCTGACGTGTACGACAAAAAGTCAAATAAATACAGCGCATTTTACAAAGGTCTTGACGGTGAAATTCACGATACAAGAGTTGAGTTGGTCTTAACAATGACAGACTATATATTATTCCGGGAACACTATTATGTCATTGATTTTGAGATACTGGATGGTTGTTATTTTGGTACAGTAAGGGGGTTGTTTGATGATTACATAGAGAAATATAAAAAGATCAAACTGGAAAGCAAAGGTGCTATGCGTGAGTTGGCTAAGCTATTCCTAAATAATTTGTATGGTAAATTGGCAAGCAGTACGAACAGTTCTTTCAAACTGGCTTACGTTAAAGATGACAGAACCATCGGATTTATGCCTGTTGAAGAAAACGACAAACAGCCCGGATACATTCCTATAGGTTCAGCTATCACCAGTTATGCAAGGAATTTCACAATAAGAGCGGCTCAGAAGAACTATCACGGTGTAGACGAACCGGGTTTCATATATGCCGATACAGACTCAATTCATTGTGACCTTGCACCATCCGAATTAGTCGGAATAGAAGTACACGATAAGAATTTCTGTTGCTGGAAACTGGAAAGTAATTGGGATGTTGCCATTTTCCCCAGACAGAAAACCTATATCGAGCATGTTACTCACGAAGATTTGCAGGAAATTGAGAAACCGTATTACAACATTAAATGTGCAGGGATGCCAAAAAGATGTAAAGACCTGTTTGAACTTTCAATGCAGGGGTATGAACCAAAGGAAACCGATAATTTCTCACCAGAAGCTGTAGAATTTCTTAAGACAAAAAGGACATTAGAGGATTTCAAAGTAGGTCTTTGTGTTCCCGGAAAACTGATGCCCAAACGTATAAGGGGTGGTACACTACTGGTGGAAACAACTTATGAAATGAGGTAAGGTTATGGAAGAATTTATTAAACTGGTGTTTGAACTTCTTGGTGCAGAATGTGTGGAGATTAGAGCGTTCACCGAACTTGAATCAACTGTACCGCTGATGCTGTCAGAGGATTACAAAGAGAGGTTCAAAGGAGAGTATAAACAGCTTCTTATTCGTTATCAGAAATTATGCACATATATTCGCAAGATTGAAACGGAAAATGCTCTGCATGATTGTCCTCTTCCTCTGCTCAAAGAACAACGTCACATCATGAGCGAATATTTGAGAGTTCTGATTGAACGAACCACTTATGAGGATATTAAGTTAGTATGAGTGCAGATGAAACCATTATATTGCTAACAGTATGCTGTATTGCTTTATTGTTACTTCTGCCAGTCAGTATTGCACTGGTTGGCAGATTTGACTGTGACATTTATGATGACGATAACAGGAGAAATGAGATGTTGAACATAAGAGTAAAATATTTGCGTGACATTAAACCGATTGAGTTCTTTGATGAAGGTGACTGGATTGACCTTAGAGCAGGTATGGATATTGTACTTGAGCCGGGTGGAAGCTGTGTAGTTCCTTTGGGTGTTGCTATGGAGTTGCCCAGAGGTTATAGTGCTATTATTGCACCACGTTCCAGTACGTTCAAGAAATGGGGTATCATTCAGACTAATTCGATTGGTATCATTGATGAGTCATATTGTGGTGACAACGATGAGTGGGGTTTGCCTGTTCTGGCTTTCCGTCATACAAGGATACACAAGAACGACCGCATCTGTCAGTTCAGACTGATTAAACAGAGCGACTATGTTGACTTTGAAGTTGTGGATGAGTTGGGTAACCCGGATAGAAAAGGATTTGGTTCAACAGGAGATAAATGATGATTGAAGTCGATAAAGAGTTAATGAAAGTGCTTGATGCTTATCACAACTGTTGTTCAAACTGTGATGAATGTTTAGCGAATAAGGATATACCCGGAACAGGCACAAGTTACTGCGTTTTTCTGTTGATAAACAGGAGTTATGCAGAGAACATAATTACACAGGCAATAGATAAAATCTGATAAAAACAAACACCCCACTGGGCAATCAATGATTGTTACCAGTGGGGTATTTTTATATCTATAACGTATGGTACACATAAGCGGTCTGCATCACCGATAAACTATAACAGGCAGTATCTTCCAACTGTGCAACCCTGTTTGTCCAGATGTGAAGTCATACGCAGATACCTTAGTAGGCTAACGCTTTTAACACGGCTTCCTTACATTTCAAGTCTTTGAAACGAAAAGCACCATGCTCAAATATATAACGCAGGTTTGATATAAATAAATCATTTCTTTTAAGCATTACATAGTTAATTTGATGGTCCTCTGTAGTGACAGTGACTTTGTACTTGAAACTGCTGTCTGCTTTATCATCACAATATACTATGCCTAGTTCTGGAAATTCCCTTATTCCATAATCCTTTCCCATGTACCTCAGTGTACCTATATACATACTGTTTCCAGAAGGCTTATCAATAAATGCTTTATTATCATTAAGATAAACACATTCAGCAGAATAAGCAACATAACTGTTCCTAGCAAAAGCCCGATTAAAACCACTTTCTTTTTGTGCAACTGAAGCACTTTGAATAAATCCCTGTTCCAAAACATAACCATCACCTTTGAGGAACTTTGTATCATCCCTCAGCCTTTCAGAAATTCCCATTTCTATGTAATACGGATTGATTATACTTACCGGGTTTGAGAGCATATAAACAGGTACATATCTTATCTGTTCACCGTTTCCTCTTGCTATACTTGTGTGTACACTTAGGAACTTTTTGATTTCGTCGTTACAGTAGTGATTACTTTCACTCTGAAATTCATCAAATATCATTCTTTGTACATCACTGAACAGGTGACTGTATTTCTTCAACTGGTCGCAACTGTTTAGTGAGATAGCGTAACCACAGGAAACGCTGTCAAGAAATAATTCATGAAAGATACCAGATGCTCTTCTTTTGCTTGTCATGGTTTTACCCTTAAAGAAGAGTTTTCCTATATCCTTGAAGAACTTATCAGCACAATCGTCCAGTTCATAATTGTACCTGTAAATAAGTGCAAACTTTTCACCCTTATCGAGAAATCTGTTTACGCATAATCTTCCAAAATAAGTTGTCTTACCACCTGTTCTATTAGTGGTACACATATAGATTTCTGGTTTTAACCCATTTATGTCAAGCATTGACAAGAGTTTAGTACCATCATAATACTGTGTTTCCATTTATTCACCTGCCTTATATCTCATATTATATCATACAACTTGACAAAAAACAACTTATTTAGTATACTAATTCTGGAAAGTCATATCTTTATCATAAATGAAAGGGGGTATCAGCATGGATATACAGGCAATTCTGACAGCAATAACAACTGTTGGTTTTCCTATCGTATGTTGTGGTGCTATGATGTGGTACGTTAAGTATTCCACTGACCAGAACAGGGATGAAGTAGCAAAGTTAAATGAACAGCACAAACAGGAAATGTCAGAAGTCACACAGGCAATCAATAATAACACTATTGCATTGACAAAACTGTGTGACCTTATGAAAACGGAAGGTGTATAAATGGAAACCTATATGTTTAGAATACCACCTGTCGTTTCAGTTGCGTTTGAAGTGATCGCAGGAAAATATGGGGTGGACAGCGAAAGGAAAACTGCTCTGGAACGAGAAGGTTATGACTACAATAAGGTACAGAATTGTGTAAACGAATTAGTTGCACTGATGGAAAAATATGGTGGTGAATAAATGGCATTAACATGGAAAATAGTAGTGTCAAATAGTTTCTCAACAGGGCCTTTCAGAGATAACTATACATTGTACCCCGCAAACGAATACTATTATAACAATGCTACTATAATATATTCTGTTCTTTCGCAGTATGGTTGGACACTTAATGCGATTGCAGGTGCTATGGGTGTTTTTGACTGGGAGTCTGGTGGTTTTAACCCCGGTATTGGTGAGTTAGGTGGTTATCCTCTTCCTACTGGTAGTGAGGGAAATTGGGATGAACATTCACATCCGTCTGGTTTGGGACTTATACAGTGGACAGCACCTAACGGTTTTGCCCCTGTCTATTCAACAGTTGACCCGAACCCACTGTTGGCTGTTTCAAACAAATATAATAAGAACTGGTATGACGGTTCTTTTCAGCTACTCTGTCTGAACAATGCTGATAACCCGGAATATACCAATTTTTACGCACCCTCTGTTGGAAGAGTTGACATAATATGGGGTTGGAGAGTAAATGATCACGCTATTACAACATTTGATGCCTATAAAGTGTCAACATTATCACCGGAGGACTTAGCAAGAGTATTCCTTGCAAATGTAGAAGGTGTACCCGGAGATAACTTAGCTTGGAGACAGGAGAAAGCACGTTTTTGGTACAACACATTTCAAGGTGTAGAGCCTGACCCCGACGCACCTATTATCCCTGACGTACCACCCGGGCCTGGGCCTTCCCCAACAGGTCGCAAAAAGATGCCCTTATGGATGATGCTAAAAAGACTACCATTTTAACACAAAGGAGAGAAAATGAGCGTACTTAACAGAGATGATTTTTTCAATCGTATTCAGAACATAGCAGGTACTGATACATCTGACGAAACACTTGGATTTATCGAAGATATGACTGACACTTACAATGACTTAGAAGCGAGGGTAAATGGTGATGGTGTAGATTGGGAACAGCGTTATCACGACCTTGATGAGTCTTGGAAAGCAAAATATAAACAGAGGTTTTTCTCTGGTGGTGGCTCTGTAAGGATGCCACAGGAAAATCATGAGACAGAAGAAAAGAAACCTGTAGACTATGAGGATTTGTTTAAATAAGAAAGGAGAAAATACTTATGCCTACTAGACCTACTGTACAGACACTTAATGCAACAAGCGTGGACATTCTTAACGCAATCAGAAACAACGCTTCATCCAACTACAGAGATTACATTCCCGAAGCTGACCCCAGTCTTGACAGCGTGAGAGCTATTGGTGCGATCATGATGGATTATCCTCAGCTTCAGAATGAGTTTCTGAACGCACTTGTAAACCGTATCGGGCGTGTCATTGTAACATCCAAAATGTACAGCAATCCGTGGAGCATCTTTAAGAGCGGTATGCTTGAGTTTGGTGAAACCATCGAAGAGGTTTTTGTCGAACTTGCAAAACCGTTTGAATATGACCCGGCTGTTGCTGAAAATGAAGTATTCAAACGTGAAAAGCCAGATGTACGAGCAGCTTTCCATATCCTTAACTATCAGAAATTCTACAAGACAACTGTTCAGAGAGAACAGCTTAGACAGGCTTTCCTTACATGGGATGGTGTGACTGACCTTATCTCTAAGATCATCAATTCCCTGTACGCAGGTTCTAACTTTGATGAGTTCCTTGTTATGAAGTATCTGATGGCTGTTAATATCCTTAACGGCAGACTGAAACCTGTCTCTATTCCCACAGTAAGTGCTACAAACATGACTGCTATTGTTGCTGATATTAAGAGTGCGTCTAATGACTTCACTTTTATGTCAGAAGATAACAACATCGCAGGTGTTCATAACTTCACCGAAAAGGAAGATCAGTATGTGATTGTAAATAGTGCATTTGATGCCATTATGAATGTGGAAGTGCTTGCATCTGCGTTCAACATGGATAAGGCACAATTTGCAGGTCACCGTGTACTGGTTGATGGGTTCGGAAAACTTGACAATGCCAGACTTGAACTGCTGTTCAAAGATGATGACACCTATGTAGCACTTACTGATGCAGAAAAGGAAGCACTTAACGCTATTCCTGCTGTACTGGTTGATAAGAACTGGTTTATGATTTTGGACAACCTGCTTGAGTTCACAGATCAGTACAATGCTCAAGGTCTTTACTGGAACTACTGGCTTCATGTTTGGAAAACTCTTAGCGTTTCTCCTTTTGCTAACAGCGCAGTTTTCGTGCCCGGTATTCCTTCCATAACTACTGTAAGAATTACTCCGAGTGCTGTTACAGCAAGTGCAGGACAGAGTGTACAGCTTGGTGTTGAGGTTGAAACCGCTAACTTTGCACCGAAAACTGTTACATGGGAATCCTCTGATGAAACAAAGGCTACGGTAGATATTCACGGCACTGTTCACATCAAAGAGGATGCAACAGGAAGTGTTGTTATCACCGCAAGATCGACCTTTGATGAGAGTGTAGAGGATGACTGCACTATCACGATTGCGTAACTAATAGTAAAAATACCAATTTGACATAAGGGGATGCGTAATGTGTCCCCTTTTCTTATAAAAAGGAAGTGATATAATTGGCATATATTGCACCTAATTCAGTTGTTGAATTTTTTGGTGATTTAGGTCTGAATGACAAATATGATGATACACTGTATTTTGGTACAACTGCTGATAAAGACAGTTACTTCTCACAGTTACCTAAAATCGTGAGAACAGAAGCTATGTCATACACAAGACAACAGCGTGGTTATATTCGTGTCGGGGTATCAATAACTACATTATTACCTGCATCATATCTTAGATACAAGAACACAAATTTTGAAAATAAATGGTTTTATGCCTTTGTTAAAAATGTAGAATACATAAACAACGAATGTACACAGGTAAACTTTGAAATTGACCCTCTAATGACATGGATGGGTGCTTTTTCTTTGGGTGAATGTTTTGTGGAACGTATGCACACATCTAATGACGGTATAGGTGACAATATAGCGGATGAAGGAATACCTGTTGGTGATTACAAATATGAAAGTATAACGGCGTCTGGTTTTATTGGCTCAAATGGTTTCTGGTACTGTTTTGCCAGTACATTTGACCCGACAAACCCTAGCGCACAGGTTTCAAATTTTGACAGCGGAGAATATGGCGGAATTTACAGCGGTATATTCTACAATTATACACAAGATGTTAGCACATTAAACGGGTGGATTTCAGCGGCTACCACAGCAGGTAAATCAGATGGAATAGTAGGTATCTCTATTGTACCTAGAACCTTTATAACTGATAAGAATGAACCGCCTGTTGAAAGATCACAAACTTTCCCAAAACCTGCTGTTGGTGACTCTATAGATGGCTATGTGCCTAAGAATAATAAAATGTACACCTTTCCATACATCTCACTTGGTGTAACAAATTTGGAAGGTAATTATGCCGAATTTAGGTACGAATTTTTCAGTGGTAATTCTGCTCAGTTTGCTTTTAAGGGTGTTACTGGTTTACAGTCTGAAATATTATGTGCGCCTTTCAACTATAAAAATGTACAGGCAAATGTTACAGAAAAAATGGCTATGGTAGACTTTCCAATGTGTGCCTATGCTACTAATCCATTTGAAGCGTATCTTGCACAAAATAAATCATCACTAACTGCCAGTGTAGTATCCTCTGCTCTTAGTACAGTGTCATTAGTTGCGAGTGCCGGATTTGTGACAGCAGGCGGTGACCTTGGTTCATCCGCAAGTAGCTTCAATAATTTAGGTGGTTCTATTGGTGGTCTTAGCATGGGAAGTAGAACAGCCAGTGAAGAAGCAACAAGGATGCTTAGAAGTGGTGATATAGTAAACACATTTTCAAACAGTGGCAGTCAGTCTGCTTCATTCAATATGGGAAATTCACCGCTTCTTGGGATAGCTAATACTATGGCAGGTTTAGCTGACTACGCTAGAAAACCAATGCAGATAAATGGTTCACAGGGAACATCTGCTCTATTTGGCGGTAGTGCAGGTTCTGCTGGTTCTAATATGCAGAAAAAAGATTTTTACTTTATGAAGAAAGTCATAACGCACAATTATGCTATTATGATTGACAACTTCTTTACGATGTTTGGTTATAAAGTAAATCAAGTTCTTCAGCCTAGCATGAACAACAGACCGTACTATACATATGTTAAAACTATCGGGTGTAATATAAGCGGTTCTGTACCTGCTGATGACCTTGCCTTTATCGCACAGCTTTTTGACAGAGGAATACGTTTCTGGAAAAGACATGACCAGATTGGACAGTACAATGAATTGAACAATTCACCTGCATAAAAGGAGAGATACATGAGGAAAAGAAGAAATACAGAATTTGGTGAAAGTGCTTTTAAGAATAAAGTGGCATACTTACAGTATGTGGAAAGGCTTACAGAACTTTCAATAGCTATGTTTGATTGGGAAAACCTTCCCGACACAGTTGATGCAAGGTATCTGGAACTTGCCCTGTTCACTGATGGCATGACAGTTTTCTTCAAAGATGATGTAATAGGTTACCTTTGTTTGAAAGTCATGGCTACTGCACCTTGGAGTGTATATGAGATACCGCTTGGCAGAAGGGCATATGCAGTAAACGGTTATCAGAAAGAACTTACAGAGGACAACAGCGTTATTATTTATAACAATATGCTTCATACAAACAGCATCACAATGGTGCGTATGTTTGCTGAAAGATTGTACAAACTTGATCGTGCAGTTGAAATCAATGCAGAAGCGCAGAAAACTCCCATCCTGTTACAGGGTTCTGAACAACAGAGACTTACTCTTTTGAACCTGTATAAAGAATATTCCGGGAACGCACCTGTTATTCATGGTGACAAAAACCTTGACCTTAACGGACTTAAAGTTCTCAAAACTGATGCACCTTATGTTGCTGACAAACTGTATCAGCTTAAAACACAGGTTTGGAATGAAGCACTGACATATCTTGGAATATCTAACTTGAACATTCAGAAAAAAGAACGTCTTATCTCTGATGAAGCAATTAGATCACAGGGTGGTACTATCGCAAGCAGGTATTCCAGACTTGAGTCAAGGCGCGAAGCGTGCGAAAAGATAAATGAAATGTTTGGACTTGAACTTGATGTAGACTTTCGTGAGGATTTCCGTCAGACTGATGACGAATATATGATCGAAAATGAAACAGAAGATGGTGAACTTGACCCGATGGTACTTGACCTTAGAACAAGATCACCGATAAAGGAGGCTATTTCACATGAGTAAGTACACAACAGAAGTTCGCTATATCTGTGAAGTAAGTGCAGGTCTTACTGAAAGCGAAGGGTATACATCCATTGACACTATTTTGAACAAAAGTGTTAAAAAGGTGTTTGACTTTGACTTTCCTATATTTGACGAAAACTATAGAACTGTTCTTGAAAAGAAAATTCTGCGTCATTACTACACTAGGGAGATTGGTCTTGAAACAGTTGGTTTGTGGAAACATTTCCTTTATATGCGTATGAATGAAATCATGCCGTATTATAACAAGTTGTACGCTACAGAACTTTATGATTTCAATCCTTTTTATGATGTAGACCTTACCACTACACATGAGAAAAAAGGAAACGAAAACGGTACATCTGATGGTACTTCTGAAAACAGCAGGAGAGAACAGGTAGACACAAATACTGCATCCAATTATACAACTACTATCAACGACAAGGGTACTATAGAGGATGTTGGTGAAAATGAAAGCACCAGAACCGACAATACTACAGCTACTGCAAGAGATAGCGGAACACAGAGTGAAAGCGGTTCTAACGTACCTAAAAATACAAGGTGGGATATTTATTCTGACACACCACAGGGTACACTTGACAATGTAGATAACGAAAAATATTTAACATCTGCAAGAAAAATAATTGACGATGGAACAGGCAGTACGAACAGCAGTACGACAACATTTGGAAAGATCGTAACAACTACAAACACTGGTACTGTTAAGAATGACGGTACTGATACTAACACGAGAACACTTGACACTGAAAGAGAAATCGAAAATTTAGCAGGATCAACAGGTGACAGTGACCTGCATGAAACCAATAATGGAAAGACAAGCCAGAAACATAACATAAACACAACAGAGGAATATCTGCACCATGTTTATGGTAAAGCACCGGGCGTTTCCTATGCAAAACTGTTGAAAGAATATCGTGAAACCTTTATGAACATTGACATGATGATTATAAACGATTTGTCAGATTTGTTCTTCAATTTGTGGTAATTGACTATTTTCTGAAAATATGCTATAATGACATAGGAAACAGGATGAAAGGAGTACACTATGCCAACATACAATGGTTTTAACAATCCGTTTGCTATGGGTTCATACAATCCAAATGGCTCAGTTCAGAGGTATCACATCGAACGTGTAAATGGAAAAGAAGGTGTAGATAATTTCCAGATGTTACCAAACAGTGAAACAATTTTACTGGATAAAACAGCACCTTTAGTATGGTTGGTTCAGACCGACAACTTTGGGAACAAAACAGTTGCACCCTACACTATAACACCATATACACCGCCTAAGCAGTTAGATGTGAACGATTTACTTGCAGAAATACAGTCATTAAGAGAGGAAATTGCTAATGTCAAATGCAGTCAATCCGATGCTACAGCAGCTAGAGCAGAACACAACGAATAATGCGGTGAACAACATCACGCAGTTGAAGCAAGCACTGTATAAGCTGTCTAATGCTAATAACCGGGATGCTTTCAATGCTATGGCTCAGAACATTATAGCAAGCAATCCTAAGTTAAGACCTTATGTGCAGAAATACGGAACAAATTTCATGCAGGCTTTTCAAGATGAAGCTAAAAACAGAGGGATTGACCCAGATAAAATCTTAACAGCTTTGAGAAACTAACCTTTTACGGTACTGTGGATAAATCATCCGGGAGAAATGCGTATGCTTTATACATCTGGATTTGTGTAGTTGTGAACTTACTATTGTTCCATAATATTAAATAGAAAGGAGTATAAATACTATGGATGGTAATGGAAATGGTCTTTCCGGGACTGATGCTGTTGCACTGATGGGGTCTGGCGGTTTTGGTAACAATGCGCTTCCCTATATGATTGGTGCAAACAGTGGCTTTGGTGGATTTGGTGGTGATGCACTTGGTCTTATTGCTTTGCTTGCCCTTGTGGGCGGTTTTGGTGGCGGTTTTGGCTGGGGAAATAATGGCTATCAGCCACAGTATGCAACGCAGGACTTTGTGCAGGCAGGCTTTAATTTTAATAGCCTTCTGGATGGAAACAGAGATTTGATGAGCGCTATTCAGCGTGATACCTATGATACTATCACAGCTATTAAGGACGGAAATGCTTCTACTATCCGGGAGTTTGGAAATGTAGAAACAGGTCTGGCTAACCTTGCTTCTAACACACAGGAGTGTTGCTGTAATATTCTCCGTGCTATTGACAGTGTAAACTACAATGGTGCTATGAATACAGCAAGTATCAATGCAACTAGCACAGCTAATGCCCAGAAAATTCTGGACGCGTTCCGTGACAGCAGGGAACAGGATATGCAGAACCGCATCAATCAGCTTGAGTTGCAGAACGCTATGCAGGGTGTTGTACGCTATCCGAACGGCTTTACTTACAATGCAGGACAGTCACCGTTTTGCGGCGGTTGCGGATGCTGATTAACAGGTGGGGATTTCTTTATATACATGAGTGTGTACAGCGCACCTTAAATCAATTAGGGGTAAGGTGCAAAACCTTCCCCTTATTTCATATGAAAGGAAGGTACAAATATGCTACAGGTTTATAGTAATAACATCACTGTAAATGTTCCTGCTGACGGCGTTGCTTTCATTCCTTTTAACAACATAGGGAAGGACAAAGGCTGTGACAGTATTCTTTCAGCACCCGGAACAATTCAGATTAACAGACAGGGTGTTTATGATAGTCATGTAAATGCTTCAGTTTCACCTGCTGTTGCAGGAGATTATATCGTTCAGCTTTATGTAAATGGAGTTGCAGTTCCCGAAGCTATGGCACGTTTTACTGGTGTTGCTGACAGTTATGAAAGTCTTAGTTTTGAGGATTTGGTAACTGTTGCAAGAGGAAACAATCAGTGTTGCTACAGTTCACCTACTCTTTTGCAGGTAGGTATTTACAGTGTTGGTGATGTAACTGGTGACGTTACGTTTGCTAATATCAGCAATCTTGTAACACGAATTTGCTAATAGGGGGTTCGGTATGATTAGTATTAACAAGATTGACAGAGAAATCGAAGAACTTGAAAACGGTGATAGCACTAGCTATTCTGTAATTGAGAAACTGGCTATGCTGTATACTGTAAGAGATCATCTGATGGAAAACAGGGGTAATGCTATCGGTTACAGAATGAACAGTAAAAGTGATAGTGATGGAGAAGTGGCTAGAATTACACGGCAGATGAACCCTTATGAAATTGAGGATGAATACCGTGAACACATGAACAGGATGCGTGAAGATCATCCCGAAGAATATAATCGGGAAATGGAACGCATGAGAAGAAGATATGACAGATATGACAGACGGTAATATGTGGGCGGTGTAAGGGTATAGAGGTATATTATGAACAGTATTGAAATACTTACTAAAATATCCGAAAGACTTATTAAAGCTACAATGATGCACAGTAATTTCACTGATTTGATGAAATATTTGGGGTTCACTGGTCTTTCAAAAACGCAGGAATATCAGTACACAGATGAAAACTATGAAATGGTTTGTGTGAACCGATATGCTGTTGAACACCTTGGGAAAATGGTTAAAGTAGGTAAAGTTTCAAGCAAGAGTTATATTCCTACAGAGTTTGCTGACCTTGACAGGGCAAGCGTGAATGAATATGATAAAAGCGATGTTATCAGATATTTCATTGAAACGTGGATAACTTGGGAAACGCAGACGAAAGAAATATACTCAAACTATTGTACTGAACTTAATGCTAACCATGATGTTGCTACTGAACTGTTTGTTGAGGAATTGGTGAAGGGTGTAGATGATGAACTGAAACGTGCCAGTGAGATAGGTATTACGTTCCGGGATTTTAACTACAATCTGTCAACTCTGGCTATACTTGACAGGAACTATTACAATGAATACTGTAACAAAATGACAAGGTTATTTAAGAAGATGAGAAAGGAAGTGTCTTATGAGTTGCGATAAAGGAAAAAGACTCTGGAGATTTAGGTGCAATCCTGTTCTCCCAGAAGTGTATGATGATGCCCTGTCTTACTATGAAGCTATTTGCAAATTGCAGAAAGCTATTGAAGAGATGGGTGATGAAATTGACACTGGTTTAATTGATTTTATTAAAGAAGCTATCCCGGAACTTGTGGCTGAAGCTACTTATGATGAAAATACCGATACGCTTACTCTTGTACTTGTGGATGATGTAAGTGATGAACAGATCGTCAATGACCCGGTTAAGAGGATTAGTGTTAATGGCATTTCAAGACCTGTTATGGATGAAATTGCTAGGTCTTGGGTAAATGCTTCATGGCTACAGAATAAGAAAGTCTGTATGTACGGCGATAGTACGCTTGTTGTTTCAGAAACTTATGCCACTAAAATGCGTGACAGTGGGGTATGTGAAAGTGTTGATATCCGTGGCGTAAGTGGTAACACGCTTACTACACAGGGTTTACCGCTTATTCAGCAAGCTACTGACCTTAGCGATTTTGATTATGTTTTTGTGTGCTATGGCATAAATGACTGGTCTGGAATTGCTAAATACAGGTTCAAAAATGCTGTAAAAAGTGCGATTGACATTATTACAAGTGCAGGAAGTGAACCTGTTTTCGTGTTTCCTTGGACTGTTTACATTCCTACGTTACAGAGCAACGGATTTATCAACAATTTTGGTTGCGATATGCAGTCATATGTTGATGCAGGTATTGACGTTTGTGAACAGAACAATGTTAAGTATTTCAATCTTTGCAAGATTGCAAACGTTAATGAAAACAATTACACTTCAAAACTTACTAGAAGTTCTAATGGTTATTACCTACATGAAAGTAACAGCCTTGGTGACTTCATTTGTCGTGCAATACTGAACGGTAATTACTGTACTGGCAAGTGTAATGCAGGACGATTCACCAGACCTTTCAGAGCATTTATGCCTTTGAATTGGGCGTACAATAATTATGCTACTGCAAGTGATATGATCGGAAACGTACCTGTTACCTTCAGAAAGGGAAGAATAACCACATTTACAGATGTTAGAGTGTGTGAATTTCAAGCTATTAGCACTGGCTCAAAGTGCAGGATAAGCGGTTTCCATGGCAGTACCGCAACAAATGGCTATCTTGATTTCTACTATATTAACAGGTATAATGAGGATGCGGGTACTATCCATATTTGCAGAGTTAATGATAAAGCTGACTTTGATTTTGTCTTTTCACCGCCTAACGATGGTGGGTGTTGGAGATTATGTGCTAAAGCATCCAGTGGTAACACATCCATTGTATTTGACTTGTGCGTTTCTTCTGATGATGGTGATGTAAGACTTACAGGTTATGACCCCTCTGACCCGGCTATTATTATGATTTATAATAGTGATGTTACTAAAATTGATGATGGTTATATTACTGCCACACCAGACGGAAGTATTAGACTGTCCAGTTTCAGTGTGAGAGTAAATCGTAGCTATGATGCAGGTGATAATGTGGATGTTGGTAATGTGAATTTCTATCCTCAGCATAACACTTATGGCACTTGCCGTATTGGTGCTAGAACAGAGCATTTCAGAATTGGTGCAAGTGGTGGTGTTATCTTACAGCAGTTAAGTGATTCTTTAGCGGCTAATACGGTTGTTATCTTTGATGCTTGTGATGTTACGCCTAGTGAGTTCTTTAGAAATTAAGTAGGAAGGAGTGAGATTATGGCTATTTTTAACTATGGCTTGCTTGCTGAAATGGTTAAAAACGGTGACCTTATGGTTGCACCTGCCTTGAGCGAGGGGGTGTATCATAAGGGGGATTATGTGACATATGGTGGTAAACTTTATCGGGCTAATGGTACTGCTATTGTTACTGGTAGTGATGATTTTGATGCTGATGTGTGGGAAGAGACTACTGTAAGTGATGGTCTTGGCGGTGGATCAGAAGATTACAGTGAGTTGGTTGAAGCTGTAGATGATATAAATAACGAATTAACTCAGTTAAAGGACGCTTTAAGCGAGTATGTCGGTGTGCCACAGTCGGAAAGGAGAACGATCAATAACACGGCAAGCTATATCGGTGCGAATGATTCTAAGACTCTATTCAGCGCTGAGAGCGGTGATGAAATCAAAATAAATATAACTGGCACAGCATTTACACAGACAGTATATACGGCCTATGTTTATTATGAAGATAATTCCAATACTGGCGTTGCCGTTGGTAACGGAACTGTCGGCATAGACAAAACGGTAACACTCACCAAAAATATTGTTGGTGTCGGCATTTATGCGACGAACCTGACAGAAGGCACGATTATTGTTGCTTGCCAGAACATTTCTGAAAAAGGATTAACCAAACGTATTTCAGATTTGGAGCAAGCGACGAACGAATTGGACGTTGATGTTGATAACCTGACAGAAAATCTTAATAACACCGATGAAAAGGTTAATGCCTTTATAAGCGTTGTAAAAAGCAAAAACTTATATAAAGGCGTTCCGCTTGAAGGTTATAGGTCAAACTTGACCGTGGTCGAAAACACAACTTATGGGCATACGCCGCCTATTTTGCTCAAAAATGGGAGTTACCTGTTTACGTCTACAGTGCCTGCTATGGGAAGTGAGGGCGGCAAAGCATTTATATGTGACCAAAACGGAACTGCGAGTTCATTTATTGTTGGAACACTTGTCGGCAATAAAACTCAAGCAGGTGTGTATAACAATAGACCTATTTTGCAATTCACTTTGCAAGAAGACAGCTACGTTTCATTCAACATTGGTGCGATAAATGGTTCATCGACGGCTATTTATTCTGGCAACTTTATGGCGGTCAATGGTTCGACAATTGACGATTTCCCTGATTATGAAGCGTACTTTGAACCGTATGCGGAAATGAACAACGACGTTCCTCTTAGTAGTAAAATGACTGAACAAGTCAACGGGTTAAGCGGATTGATAGGGAAAACAGCCGTCTTTGATGGTGACAGCATTTGCAAGGGAACAATAAACGGAACGACGCCAAAAGAAACCAATGGTTGGGCTGGATATGTAGGCGAAGCAAACGCCATGAATTGGCATAACTTCGGAATTTCCGGTGGTGTGATTACTTCCGCAACAAATCCATCTGTCAGTGGGCATCATTCTGTTGTTGACACTGTTGACACGATGTACGCTCAATATCCCAATGCGGATTATGTCATTTTTGAGGGCGGTACGAACGACGCTGATTTGATCGGCAATGCTATCGCAGACCAAACCATTTTAGGCACATATACAAGCATGGATTTTACTGGGCCGTTTGATGCTACAACATTTACCGGAGCATTGGAAACCATTTTCTCCAAAGCAACAAGCTATTGGAAAGGGAAATCAATCGGATATATTGTAGCTCAAAAAATGGGGTATTCTACAACAGGGTTTGATAAAGACCACACAAACCGTAGAGCATATTTTGAACGCGCAATAGAAATCTGTAATAAGTGGGGCATCCCATATATCAACCTTTGGGATGAGTGCTATCTTAATCCGAACAACCCGGCGTGCTATGACCGCACGAAAACTAAGGACGAAAATATTAGCGGAGGGTATATGTACACAGATGGGCAACACCTGACAGAAAAAGGGTATGAATATATTTCGCCCATGATAGAAGCGTGGATGAAAACACTGTAAAGGGAACAAAGGATGAAAACGCATGACACAAGAAAAAGCGGAAATTATTCTCGACAAAATTGAGAGTATGCTACTCGAAGCAAACCTTGATGCTAACGACCTCTTAACCCTTTATGCACGAATTGTGAACATAGTGAACGGAGAGGTTGACAAGTAAGTTAAAGGGTCATATATCGACAGATTATGGATTTTGTGCAGAAAATTGTGATGCAATAAAGGAAAGGACTTGATTATGGAAGAACACAAGTATTCTTATGTGCAAAACGGGAATCTATATTTCATCATTCTTCGTGATGATGAGTTAGAGAGATTCAGATGCCGTTACGGGCTGAACCTTATCAAACTGACTTAAGGGAGAATAAAATATGAAAGCAATGCTATCTCAGCCAATGGCTGGAAAGACAGATGAAGAAATCGTAGCAACCAGAGAACGAGCCATAAAAGTGCTTGAAACGAAGGGCTATGAGATTGTGAACACTCTGTTCACGGATGAATGGTATTCCAACGAAAAGATGAAAGAGCGCGGTGTTGTTCAAATTCAGCTGTGTTTCCTTGCAAAATCTCTTGAGAACATGTCACTATGCCATGCGGCGTACTTTTGCAAAGGCTGGGAAAACGCCAGAGGATGCAAGATCGAACATGATGCGGCTGTCGCATACGGGCTTGAAATCATTTACGAAGAATGACTTAAAGGACGCTTGCGGTTTCGCTACGTCAGAAGCGTCAGAGGGTGTGTAATAGGGACGAAGCCAAACTGTGCAAATAACCTTCCGCAAGTAACTTAAATGGAAGTTTAACTAAGTTGAAAA
>Ga0247611_10003488_pt1 | contig 23243 bp, 23 predicted proteins | sample 177DNAGHGhighgp2_FD_192422 | JGI IMG/M metagenome (GOLD analysis project Ga0247611, IMG submission 192422) | Sheep rumen microbial communities from Palmerston North, Manawatu-Wanganui, New Zealand - 1770 DNA GHGhigh gp2 | ecosystem: Host-associated > Mammals > Digestive system > Stomach > Rumen... | reverse complement strand
GAATGACTGATTTGCTTTTGGATTGCAAAAGTAGTCAATTCAAATCGTCACCGTCAATTTTCTGCTCTAAAACTCTATATTTAAGTAATTTACAAACATCTCCGCTATTTTTTAGTGGACACTAGTGTACTTCTTAATAAGTAAATAGCATATTTTCATAACTTTTGTTCATTATACACCCACAGTCCTCTTAGAAAACTTCTCATATACAATTTTTAATAAGCGAGATATCCCATACCCCATCATACACCCTATGGTATTATGCATCACGTCATCCACCTCTGAAAGCCCCCTCTTCATCACAAACTGTAAAATCTCAATCCCAATCGACAATCATAATCCTATAACCAGAACCTTCTTCCACGTCACCTCTCGAAAAGACACTCCTGCCAGCAATCCCGCCGGCACGAACACCAACATATTCAGAATATTCTCGGCAAGCAAGGTTGTATTCTCGCGCCGGAAATAAGCTATATAACTCCATAGTGGCAATAAATTATATTCATGATCAACTCTCTCCGTACGAGAGAATACAGGTATTCAATACAACAAGACGATGTATTTTAACAAAAAGATGCCTACTATATACCTCCACCCCGATTTATAACCTATAGCGATCAGAATAGCATATCGTCATTTCTTCACATGCAGATGATAATATCTCATCATAAAAACAGCAAATACATCGACACCAACCTATCCCAATAAATAGCATCAGACAACCCAGATAGGCATTAAACCACGCAGAGAAAACAGCCAGCAATCTGTTGAATGACAAAAATAGCTCTATTAGTTATACTCCCCTATCAAAAATCTTAGGACTCTGGTTCTCCTTATTACGACTAAGCACAAACAACTACACAAAATCAACAACACAAATGTTGAGACTGCGTCATGTCCCTCATAGAATTTAAGCAGGAACATATGTATTGCATATATACCAAGTGTAGCCTGGCCTATCCAGTTTAAAATACCTGTAGAATTCATATAATTCTGGAATATCACATAAAATGCGAAACATCCTATATACGCTGCCATAACAGATAAAAAGTAAGATTGAGTAGTTTTTAAATCAACATACTCATAACGTATATAAACTAATGTCGCAAAAACAGCCAAGGACAAAAAACCTAGCCAGCAGTGAAAGGTTACATTCTTGCAATATAGTCTCAACAAGGCACCAGATAAATAAAAATGGAACATCCAGCATATTTGCTTGACATCACAAATATTGTCTGGTATAAATTTGCCCCCCCAGCCCGTCCGAGAACTCCCGATTTCAAAGGGATTTTGACCTGATTTAGGCTGATTCTGAGGCCATATAAATGCCTCAACCGAGGGGCAGATTTTTAATAAGTTTTTTGCATTCAGCTGAGTTATGAGGTCCTGATGGCTTAAAATGAGTCTTGAAGACCCCGATTTAAACGTTTAATATATCCCTATTTCTTACCTGAGGGCTGCTACGAGTGCGGGCACACCTTTCATGTTGATGGCACGACGAAGGTTATACGAGAGACAGAACAAAGCCATTTCTGCTGTCACCTTTCTTATATGCCATAATCGGTACCTTTATTATAGGTACAAAGTTACTAAAAAAAGCTGACATTAAAGAATTTATTAGGTTAAAAACAATTAAACTTATTGATAATCAGAAGGTTGCAAAAAGAGATGCTCATATGCTCAATTTAGCTCACATTATGTTTTCGGACAGCCTCCCCCAGGCTTGTTATTGTTTCTCAACGGTGCCCTATTATCCTACAAAGCCGATGCGCTCCAAACACTATCACCCCGCCGAGGAAGCTACCTAACGTATTATTCATGACATCATCGAACTCGCAGACACCGCGTTTGAAGATGAATTGAAATGCTTCTATCATACATGAGAACAAAAGGCCGATGACGGTAATCTTCAGAAGACCCAGTCTTCTAAACAATATGGCAAGCAAAAGCCCGATTGGCATAAAAATCACCACATTCATAATGTGCTCCGGTAATACAATAATCCCAGAATTCCTTGTATGAAAACTCCAAAACGGCTCAAAATGACATTCTCTTTTCCCTAAAGTCCTTCTAAATACAACCATAGAACCGAGTAATAACAAGTAATATTCAAACAGAAGCAACGCCAAACTATAATAAACACCTTTCTTATTACCATATAGCAAAATCAGTATCGGAACACATACCAATGACAATGCCGCTATAATAGTATAAACTCCTGACGGTATGTCGTTTATTCGAAACGAGCAGTATTCTTCAAGAACCTCACACATATTGAATTAGTGTTTTTTCACATGCAAATGATAATACTTCTTCATAAATACCAGATACATCACGATTAGCACGCCGAAGATAGCAAAGAAAGCAGGATACCCGGGCCATGCGATATAGACTGCACAGCACACTGCCTGCAATCCCATATAGATGCCCGAAACAACCAGATGCGGCATTTTCAACTCATTCGCCATAATCTGATAGGCATGCTTCTTATGCGGTTTCATCAGATTCTCTCGCAACAGGATTCGATGCAAAATGGTCATGCCCCCATCAACCAAATAGACGGAGAACATAGCGATCCAACTCATCGACAGCCCTTTCAGGGCCAATCTCAGCACAAGATAGACCAAGATAAAACCTATTGAAAGCGAACCGACATCCCCAGCAAAACATTCAGCCTTTTTTCGGAAATTAAACACATTAAAGACCAAAAGCCCCAATATAACAAAAACCAGAAGATTTTGATCGCAAAAATGTATCTCATAAATGTCAACATAAAGTAAAGCCAATGCCACAACCAGCGAATACCCTCCTGTCAAACCATTAATACCATCCATAAAGTTGTATATATTAACAGCGCCTACACACGCAACAGACAATAAGAGAATAACGTGAGGTGCTGCTTGAATCAAACCCGAATGATAGAACATCAACAGTATCGCAATAAACTGACATATTAACCTTTTCGTAGGACTTACATCATGAATATCATCAATAAAACTAACTATAACTAATATCGTCAGACCAATAAAGCCACCAATCCACATAAAACCAGTCATTATTGACCACAACAAAAAGGCGAAATAGAACACAATGCCTCCTCCTCTCACCACATTACCACTATGAGAGCTTTGATGGTGAGGCCTGTCAACGATCCTTAGCCTTTTCGCCAGAATAAAATAGGCATACTCAAATGCCAAAAGAACAACAAAAATGAGCAGATACTGTTCTATCATTCTTATTTAATCTTAAAATACTCAACAACACTTAAAGGTGTCCATCCTAATTCAGACTTCGCTTTCTCATTGCTAAACGTAAGAGACTCCGTCACTTTTACCAATTTATCAGAATTAAAAGGAGCCTTCTGTCCCATCAAATCTCCCATACGAGCGATACACCTAGCAATCCATAGAGGGATTGACAATGGTAAACCTTTACCTAACTGTGAGCATATCACGTTCTCCAAGGCTCTAAATGATGGTTGGTCATCACTACAAACATTATAGATGCCCCCCTTTCTCTCCAATAAAGGAACTAATCGCGCGACATCCTCAACCATCAATACACTCTTCCGCGCCTTTCCTCCTGCAATACTCAAATATCTTCCTGACTTTATTCCCTTAATCATACTTCCCAAATTCCCCGGAGGATTTGGACCAGCGAGGAGAGACGGTCTGAGGATGGCTAATCTTACATGGTGGTCCAAACACCATCTAACAAGAAAAACTTCTGCTCTTTTCTTACTGATAGCATACGGAGTCTTCGGATTCAATTCATGATATTCATCAATATTCATACCACGTTCACAACCATAAACGGCGACAGTGCTCAAAAAAATGAAAGTCTCCGGTGTTCCAACCTTTTCCAATGCCGTACAAAGGTTGATAGTGCCTTGACAATTCACATCATCAAACTCCTTAATCTCCGCCTCTTTCCGGGGAGCGGTATGGGCTTTCCCTGCCGCATGAAGAACAACATCATATTTCTCAGGAAGGGAGGGAACACCATTTGACAAATCTACCTGAATCATATTTTGAGCCCTCCTGCCACAAGTCATCACTTCATATTGTTGCGATAAAATAGGAAGTATGTTCCGACCAACGAACCCAGTTGCACCCGTAAGCAGTAGTTTCTTCATTCCTAATCCAAACTCTGATAAAAATCTTTCCATGCATTCCAAACGTCGCTCTGCTTGAAATCTATCTCGACCTTCTCTCTTGCATGGATTCCCATTTCTGCAATGATTTTATGATGATCAATAAACCAAACCATCATATCATATAATGCTGTTGTGTCGTGTGCAGGGATTATTTTTCCATTAAAACCATCCTCGATGATTTCATTCGACCCATTTATATCTGTTACAATACTAGGTAATTCCATAGCCCCGGCTTGTAAAACCACATTTGGAAAACCTTCTCTATAACTGGGAAACACCAGAACATCTGAAATCGCAAAATATGGCCTAACGTCTTTCACATAGCCTGCATAAACGACATGGTTATCTTCTTTCAAGAACCTGTCATTTTCTGGTTTAAGAGGTCCGTATAGGGGTTCAAAATCGCCAACCAAAAGGAGTTTCACCTTCTTATATGTACTGGAAATTCTCTGCATGGCCTCTGCAAGTTCATTAATTCCCTTATCCCTAACGATACGTCCCACAAAAACAAAAACAAAATCATCCTCATCAATGTGGAGATTATCCCTCAAATCAGAACAGTCTGCCTGGTCTTTATTGTAATAATCCACATTCACGCCATTGATATTCCCATGATGAATCACATGCATCTCCTTATTTGTTATTCCATCATTTATCAATGACTTCATAACGCCATTCCCCTCAGGAATAACAATATTTGCTGCCTTACAAGCGATTTTTTCCGATGTCATCAGGAGCCATCTGGACAATCCTGATGCAGTCTGATAGCGTAATCCTGATACAGTATATATTCGATGAGGGACTCCAGCCATTTTCGCAGCAATCATCGACAAAAGTGAGGACTTCGGTGAATTGGAATTGACGATATTCGGCTTTTCTCTCTTAAACAACTGATAGAACTTAAGAATACACCATAGATCATGTAGCGGTGCCATATTTCTTCTCATCGGGATATTCACCATCCTGACGCCTTCATTCTTTGCGACCTCTTCCAAAACACCTGTATCAGAAGCGGCCCCTATCACTTCGAAATATTGGCTCATATATTTGTTTTGCCCTTTCATATAGTCCGACTGCGCAAAATCAACGGTCGTTATTCTTATTAGCTTTTTCATCTTTATTATGCTAAGCATCATTTAGAATAATGCTTTTATTTCCTGAATCATTTCCACTCTGTCTCTATTAGAAACTGAGTGAAAATCTTTGAGCCTATCTGAAACAGAATCTTTTTCTTCGATCAATTTCTGAAAACTACATTTCAAGATATGACTATCTACTCTATCCATCGGAATCGCAAATTCCCCAATTCCCAAATCCGCCATGATACCATCACCTTTATACCCTCCATATGTTATCGCAAGACTTGGAACATCTGAATTTTGAGCAAAAATGACAGAGTGGAATCTTGTACCAATCAAAGCATCGAAATAGGAATATATAGCCATAACATCCATACAATTCAGACTCTCATCCTCTATAAAAACAGATTTTGTATGTTGTTCATCAAGATTCCGAAGAACTTCTTTAATCGCTATCGAGTCTGTTTCATGGGCACTTGGCCCAATAGTATGTGCAAAGAAAACAACTTGATAACCATCCCTATACAGCCATATCACAAATTCGGTAAAAGAAGTTATATACTTTTGCATGACTTCCTCTGCATTCCTATTCCCTGGGAATCGATAAGGCCTCAGTGTAATAACGACCTTGGGCTTTTCCATATCAATTCCTTTCTCTTCAAGGTAATGGAACGCATCGAAATCGGATGCTTTTAAATAGTAACCCAAGTCATAATGTCGATATACAGGAATCTTTATCTGCTTTCTATTACTCAAGAAGTCAAGAGACTTAGATTCTCGAACCGACACATATTTACAATGGTTCAAAGTATAATCAGCTATTTTTGCTGCAAATCTGTTATTCAAAGGACCAATACTATTTGGCAATATGTAAACTTTCTTTTTCAAAGCAATACCAAGCAAAACAGGAAAAAGATTGAAATACATCTGATAAGGCTCAACCACAGAGCCGTAGGAGTGTATAAAACCTCCACCTTTTACAAAAACCGCATCACATTCTTTATAAACCCCGTAGGTTTGTTTTAACTCTAGTGGTAGAGACCATATAGCCAAATGGTTGATGATCCTAATTGGCAATAACAGACAAATTGTTTGAATTAAATCACAAATTGCCCTAATCCCAATCAATACCTTATCTATGATAGTATATCTGATATGGCTATTGGTATGGTGATTTCTGCCTGGGTGCCTTAGAATATTACGAACGGAAGAATAGCCTAGTTTGCTTGTCTGAGTGAATTGGCTTTCGTCATCTCCTCTCATTAAGACTATCTCTGGCTTATCGTATAAACCTTTAATAAGATTGATCGACTCCCATATCAAAGCCTGATCTCCCCTATTCTTGTCGGTGACAAAGGGTACTAATAGTATTTTCATTCTGGCCTACAAAGATTATAGAACTCCGATATAAATTGCGCACGCCTCTGATCAAGAATCTGATAATCGTAACTTTTCGCAATATCGAAATTGCGCTTAGCCTGTTCTCTTAAACTATCGGAAGATATGGATTCTAATTGCATTGCAATCTTATGGGCATCTCCCTTTGGAAATAAATAGTCGTCATCTAATAATTCTGGAATTCCCGCAATTTTACTTCCGAAGCATAGACATCCCCTACTCATAGCTTCTATCAAAGCTCTAGGCAATCCTTCTTGTTTGCTAGGTTGAATGTAAATGTCTATATTATCAAAAAAATCCAGAACCTCATGATGTGGAATAGCACCATGAAAAAAAACTTGATTAATAACATCTTGCTGTTTTGCAATATGTTCTAATCTGTTTTTATTACCTTTCCCTATTAAATGATACTCATAGATTATTCCCCTCTTTTTTAATTTGGCCAATGCCATTATAACATACTCTTGGCCTTTAAATGGAACATCTATGGCAGCTGCAGTACCTATTTTTAGATTGCCTGAAGTCTCATGATTATTGATCCTTTCATACCTTTTTTCAAGAACATCCCCAATGCCGGTTTGTATGCTTACATTACTACATCCTATTGATTTCCCAGTTGTTGGGTATCGCTTTTGAAGAAAATCTTTCGTTACATAAATGGAATATAATGCATTCTTCTGTATTCGTCTTAATGAAAGATATGCAAATGGGGCAATTAGCATCCCTCTCCAACCATAATTCCAATATGAATCCCAAGGGCATCCCACAATAACGTTCATGCATGGTATCCCCATTTCTTTTGCTGCCTCAACCACCTGCCTTCCATGACTACTGGGTAGATGTGCAAAGCAAAAATCAGATTTTTCAACTATATTCCTTACTATTATCTTGTTTTGGCTTACATCACCTCTCAAGATTGCATTGATATTGTTTACTTTATTTACGAACACAAAAGATATGCGTTCGTCATCAATCTTATTCTGAGTAGGCACAATGACCTTTTTACAATAGCAAATAATACGAATCCTATCTCCGTCATTACAATAACGCCTATATGTAGCCTCCACGGCATTACTATAATAATGGCTGCCATCATATTCAACAACAGCCTGGGTTGAATACACTATATTCATTTAAGACAAAATCTTAATAAAAAATTCTTGCCATTGTTTGCATATCTTATCCATAGAGTGCGTTTCATTAATATGAGTCGCTTCTTTTCCCAATGATTTCGCATAATCTCGCTCTGAAATGATTTTCTTCATGGCTTCTGCCATGGTCGTCGCATCTCCAACTGGTACAAGTATGCCGTTCTTCCCATTCTGTATGAGTTCAGAAGGTCCACCACATGGGCAATCTGTTGAGACACATGGCAATCCCACAGCCATAGCTTCCATCAAGGCGTTTGGCATGCCCTCAAAATCAGAGCTTAAAACAAATAGTGTTGCACTCTTTATTTTATTCAAAACATCTTCTGTTGAACCAGGAAGAGATATTTTTGACTGTAATTGATTACTTTCTATAACAGATTGTAGTTTCTCTCTTTCTTCGCCTTCCCCATATATTGTCAGGCTATAATCGGGGAACTCTTTGTTGAATAAAGAGAATGCATGAATGAGCATTTCCTGATTCTTTTGCTTGACTAGCCTACCCATTGTAACTATCTCTTTTTGAATTTCTATTTTTTCATTATTTTCAGCGATGGGAATATTCAACAAGGGGTTATGGATTATCACAGACTTCCTGATAATGTTTTTATTATAATAGTGCTGAGCTTGCTTGGTTTGAAACACATATCCATCAGCAAATCTCATAAAAAATCTGGATAATATCTTGGTGGTAGTTTTTCCTGCAAAATGTGCAGGATCATTTCGTTCTGAAACGACATGCCTTACTTTAGTTCCTATAAGGGCGGGTACTGTATATATACAAAGAGGGACTCCCATAGTCAACACTAAATCGGGATTCTTTTTCCTTATATATTGCCTAAGGCCAAATACCTTATTGATGCCTTCTATTTGATAGTAATCAAATCCATCAACATCATATTTATTTTTATTAGTTCTATTTAAGGCAACAATTGTCGCATGGCATCCATTTTGATGAGACATCCAGTATGCCAAATTCAAGGAAACTCTTTCTAGCCCTCCTAATACAATAGAGTTGATTATGATGGCGACTTTCATGGGAGCACTAAAATTATTGAGCCCATCTATTCACGTTATCAACGTGAGGGTTCTTCGATAATATCTTTTAATAACATCTTTCTAGCCTTGGAAGTACTATCCATTCCCCAATTTTGTTATCAAAGTTTGCGGGATTCATTGGCGCCATTCCGCTTTCATGATAAAATGTCAATTCACCAAAGTAAACATGATTATTAACAACATAAAAGTCCGTTCTGACATGTGGAATACCTTGAGATAATTTGCTTGACAAAAGTAACATCTCTTTTAAAACTTTTGGCTCCTGAAAGGTTTCCTCTCCTGCAGGATATTTGATGGTTGCATTTATTAATTTCCAATCAGGGGTATACAACTTTCTTAAATGGCCAGTAAATCGGTTATAATCTAATTCTACCATTTTGGGCTGACCATCAAAGTTGAAAATCTTATAATCCTTTAGTCCATTTCCATCATCTGTCAAATATTTCTCTGCAATTATTCTGGGACGGACATTTTTATAAGGCCACTCTCTATTTTTCCAATAATAGTTTCTTTTTAAGTGACGAGCAAGCATGCGTTTAGCTTCTTTTTCATTTACTACGGCTTTATCCTTACAAATAAAAACGCCTCCACTATCATGAGTACATTTCAATACGAACTGATTAGGTAGATCTTCAAATCGAATATCTTTAACATTATCATATACTGCCAAAGTGGGAATTATGTATTCATCTCCTATTATGCTGGCAACATATTTTTTCGCCTCATATTTATCTACCATTATTGTGTAAAGAGGATTATGATCATTTAGTTTTAGCCACTGCAATTTTTCGCTGAACGTTTGAGGATTATCAAGATTCAATTTTGCCCCCCCCATGCGTAAAGGAAACAATTTCTCCAAAAAACGTTTGTCTGAATAAAAACGTGCAAAAAAATATAACCACCTCCTTCTCAGCTTTACAAAAAAAGAGTCTGAATCTACTGAATCTATCATAAACTAAATATCACTAGTGTCCACTAAAAAATAGCGGAGATGTTTGTAAATTACTTAAATATAGAGTTTTAGAGCAGAAAATTGACGGTGACGATTTGAATTGACTACTTTTGCAATCCAAAAGCAAATCAGTCATTCGATGAACACCGGAAAATATATCTTTGCTCAGCTCATAGAGTTCTTGCCACAGAGAATTTTTGATAGAATTGTAATGAAATACGAAGGGAACAAATACGTGAAGCATTTCACATGCTGGAACCAGTTGCTCGTCATGATGTTCGGGCAGCTGAGCAACCGTGACAGCCTTCGTGATCTGACCAGTATTATTTCTGCGCATTCCAATAAGGCCTATCACCTTGGCTTTGGTAAGAACGTAACGAGAAGCAATCTCGCGAAGGTCAACGAAAGACGAGAACCTCGTATTTTCGAAGAGTTTGCCTACCATATGATAGACATTGCGAGACGAAAGAGAATCTACAAAGAGTTTGAGATAGAAGGGAAGGTCTTTGCCTTTGACTCGACTACTATCGATCTTTGCTTGAGCGTCTTCTGGTGGGCAAAGTTTCGCCGTACAAAAGCGGGCATCAAGATGCATACGCTCTATGAAATTCAGACGGATATTCCTACGTTCATCCACATTACTGAGGCGAAGGTACACGACCAACGAGCAATGGACGAGATCCCTTATGAACAGGGAGCTTACTATGTGTTTGACCGAGGATACTTTGACCTGAAGAGACTCTATCATATCAATGAAATTGAAGCCTATTTTGTGATAAGGCAAAGAGGAAATCTTCAATATGAGGTCATTAACGAAGGCGACACCATGCATAACGCAGGTGGCGTACTCTCTGACCAGGTTATAAGACTTACGAATTACCTCACCAAACAGAAATATCCTGCTGTTCTTCGTCGCGTCACATACTATGCGGCTGACAAGAACAAGACATTTGTCTACCTGACCAACAATATGGAGATGCCTGCCACGCAGGTCGCTCTTCTCTACAAATATCGTTGGCGTGTAGAACTCTTCTTTAAATGGATTAAGCAGCATCTTAAGATTAAGTCCTTTTGGGGTACGACAGAGACTGCTGTCAGAATCCAGATATACTCTGCCATCACCGCATATTGCATGGTGGCTATCGTTGAGCACGACCTCAAACTGCACAGGAGTACCTACGAAGTGTTGAGAATTTTGAGCGCTTCGCTGTTGGATAAGACTCCTATCAAGGAACTCTTTACCAAGGAACCTGAGTATGTTGCAGATGATGGTCAATTGACTCTTAATTTTATTTAGTGGACACTAGTGACTAAATATAATAATGTAATATTTCATCCCATCTATCCATTATCTTATGTATATCAAAATATTTAGATCGCACTATAGCCCCATGTTGAATAATATTCCTATATTTTTCATCTTCTATTAATCTTCTTATTGCATTGGATAATGAGTAAATATCATCAACTGGACATAATACGCCTTCATTTTCTGATAATATTATTTCCCTTTGTCTTCCATTATAATCACACGCTATACATGCACATCCTTGAGACATTGCTTCTATTAATACCATTCCGAATCCTTCATATCGGCTTGGCATAACAAAAATGGAGGCTTTTTTGTAAAATGGACTCACATCATCTTGATACCCTAAGAGTTCCGTTTGTTTACCTATGTTATTCTCTGATATTAATTTGCGGAAATACTTTAATATCTTTTTATTCCCACTGCCAACAATTTGTAATTTCCAATTTGGAAAGTCTTGTGAAATCATCCCCCATGCTTTTATCAGTATATCAAAGCCTTTTACATACCATGCGTCTAATCTTCCAACGGCTAAAATAATATTTTCTTTATCAGGGATATTATCTAAAGGTTCAAATGATAACGGATTAGGCATAACTGATACGTTTTCAAGAATACCTGTAACACATTTCTTATCAGCTTCGGTTAAAACTGTCACATGATCATACCTCTTATTCCATTCATATTTTTGTTCCTTTATTAGTATAGTTTTCTTTGGAGCATTAGCTGGCCATTCAAATGCATTATGTTCAGTATTAATAATAGGAATACATTCTCCTCTCTGCGCTAGTCTTGCATACTCTGCCCATGGATGCATAACTCCTATAATTATATTGGGACGAAACTCATTGATGATTTTTTTTAAATTAGGAATAAATGACAATTTGTAATTAGTAATTTTTTTAAGTATTTGCCTTAAACTACTATATGTGTTGAAAACAACTACTTCTTCAGAAAGAGGGTATCTTATATATCTTTTCCTGCAATTTACAACAATACCTACTTTATATCCTCTTTCGACAAAACCATTTGCCCATAGGCTTGCGACTCTTTCTGCTCCTCCTCCCGATAGCTTGTTAACTAATATAAGTATTCTCATATTCTTTTTCTTCTATCAGACTGGATAATAGTCCTATAGCACTTATACGCATAGGGTCTAATAATACGTTCCCAAAGAACAAAAATAGTCTCATTTATCCTTTGAAGAGCTGTATTTCCTAGTTTCCATTGTTTTAAAAGGTCGTCGAATGTGATAATTAGAACATCTCTATTGGCTAGGAGTTTTTTCAGTCTTTCATAATTCATCTTCTTTCCCATCCATGCCCATTCATGAGTGTGCAATATAACCGTATAAAAGGTCTCAAATGGGGTGAGTCGGGGAATCCCTCCTGATCTGGCAGGAATACATTTAATTCCATGCCATATATAAGGCTTACAGCTTTTACCATCCGACATATATTTAAATCCATTTACAGCCAAGGCCTTTAGTGTATTCTCATCGTAAGAATGGGCTGGAGCAAAAAACACATCTGTTTCTATTCCTTTCGTTAAAAAAATCTCCTTCCCCTTTCTAATTTTCTCATACTGAATCTCGTAGGGGAGACCGGCAAACTCAGATTTTGCAGAATTATTAACAAGACCTCGTACCGATGAGTCGAACACATGGTGAAGGCCGTGCATGGCAATAGTATGTCCCTGTTCCTGCAATTTCTTAATATAGTCCCAGAAATCCTCTCTAGGTGAGTCTATCATCAAATCAGGATCTTGACAATCTGGAATTACTCCAAATAAACATTTAGCTCCGCCTATACACTCCATGGCTTTTTGCCACTGTTCCCAGTTCATGGTAGGACATATATCATCAAAACGTAGAAGAATCTTCTTACATCTCATCCTTAATTCTTTTTGGAGATCACCATTGCTTTCGCTTTCTCTAATAGACTGACAACAAGATTATAATTATTACTTATGGAGGAATCTACCTGTTTATAATCTATAGGGGTATCTATAAATGACAAATCATTTTTATAAATTCTATTTTCTAATTGGCAATACTTAAGTATTGTCTCTACCCTATTATTTGTTCTTTTATCACATCCTGATAATAATATTGAGCAAAACAGTTTGTGGTATACAATTGAAAGAGCTACTCCATGGAAAGAATTTGTAATCACATAAGAGGCTCGCCTCATTATGTTTAACCACTCTGGTATTGTGGAATAAGTCTTTGGGTAGTCATCTTTCCAACCTTGACTGGCAATATAGATAACAGGCATTCCCTTGGTCTCTGCAAAATCATAAACCTCCTTAACATTAAAATTCGTTTCATTACCTATCATATACAATAGTATATATTTTTCTGGTAATTCTACTTTCTCCTCATATTTCAAATAATCATTAGATTTTAGCAGCAATGTCGGGTCCATAATTCTCGTCACCTTGCTAATTCCAGCTTTTTGGCATATTTCTACACCTACGTCCTCCCTAACGGTAACAACGTCTATTCGTTTTAAAAGCGGTTTTATTTTATCGATTAAACAGCAATTATCTGGAGATAATTTCCCAAAGCCAGATGCGAATGACATACGTACTGCATCTCCCCAGTCTAAATATGGCAAGTACAAAGGTGAGTTCCATATTTGATCTGAACCTGCGATATAGATATCGGCTTTAGGCGGGTTTCTCTTCACGCCTCGAACCTCGTGTATCCTAAAGTACTTCTTTCGAAATTCTTCAAACCTCCGGGGATGTTCTCTATTCTCTTTTAAAATATACTGCTTCCTGTTTAAAGTAATGCGACTCTGTTTATGTCTTAATCTTATAATAAAAGCTATCTTTGATTTTATATATTGTAAGAAGGACAGCCCATTGTACTTGTCTCTTATCAGACAAGCACGTATTCCTTGCGTTTCAAGAAACTCTTGTGTAGCAAGATATTGGAGCACCTCCCCATAGTTATCCTGAGTCCTGGAGAAAGTATATACACAAGCAGTTAGTTTCTTTGGATTACACATTTCTACGCCAAACTCATCCATTATGAATCCTTTCGCAATACAAAAAATTTTGACTTCACCATCTTTGCCAACTCAAACCTCATTGGCTTACTGAGTCCTAAGAACCAAACCGAGAGCAGAACGGATATGACACTTATAAATACTAAACTTATAACATATCTAAGATCACCTATATCTTTATTAAAAAATGAATAAAAAGATAAAGGTACAAATATAGATACCATTGTAACATTAATGCAAGGTGCAAAAACTGACCAGACATCTTTCCAAGTGTAATCTACAATCTTAATTATCAAGATTGGTTTGATAACCAACCCCAATATTGCGTAAGCTATTAAACTCACCCATGACAAAGCTACTGGTGAGCATCCTAATACAAACAAGAAATATACAACAGGGAAACCAGATATTAATAGAGTCGGAGATAATAAAGCGTTTTCTCGAAGTTGTCCTTTGGTATATAAAGCTCTATAGAATGAAGTATTAAATACTTGAAATAAACTTTGAATAATAATAAGTTGAAGAAACTGAACAGAATAATCTGGTACTTTGCCTAACCAAAGATTTAATAGAGGCTCTGCAGTGAGACATATTGGTAAGCACATCATCAACATCAAATAATAACTAAACCTAGTTGTCTGCAATAACAGTCTTTTTGACCCTTCATAATCCTTCGCTGCATACATCTTGACTATCTGGGGATTAGCGGCTGTTTGGAAGTTAGACATCAGCTGATTAGCTGCCATATTAACCTGTAACGATATAGCCCGAGCAGTAACAATGGCTGGAGAAAAGAAAATGTTTAATAGTATCAAAATTCCCTGATTATTTAAAGCCATTGATGTTCCTGAGAGCAAACTCCATCCTGAGAAGCTTGTTATTTCTTTAAATAATGATTTGTCGAATTCAAGGTGATAATGAGATTCTTCAAATTTTCTTAAACAATATAACCTATAATAAAGCATTATGCCAAGATTCAAAAAGAATAATAATAATGCATAAACTATCAGTCTGTCAAAACTAGTATAAGATATAGCAACGGCTATTAACAATTTCAACACCGCATCTAACATACTTATATAAGCATACACATTCATACGTTCATGCGCAATGATACAAGCATGATAAGGGACCTGAGTAAGAGAAAAAAAGGCGGTGATTACAGATATATGATATACGATAACGGCTGCGCCTTGTCTCTCTATCGGTATGTTTAATTTATTATATAAAAACCATAGCCCAATACTTTCTGCCAATAATATAACCAGTGATGCAAGAATAAAATGGGCAGATAATGTCGTGGAAAAAACACGCTTTAATTTTACAATATTCTTTTCCCCTATACTAAATGTGATGAATCGAGATGTGCCAGTCGACAATGCAGTTTGTACGAAAGATAGAACTCCAACGATTCCGCCTACTGCCTGGTAAGTTCCATAATCATTAATTCCTAAAGTTTGCAAAATAACTCGAGATGTATACAATGAAATGATCATTGTCACAATCATACGAAAATATAGCAGTATTGTATTTTTTGCGATTGTTTTATTATTTGATCTCACTTCTATATGAATCAATTTAAAAAATTAAGATAATAGCAAAAAGTATTACTTCCATCTTACATTTTCTTTAAGGATTCTCGCAGGAACTCCACCCACTAAGCAATGCGCTGGTACGTCTTTTGTGACAATTGCCCCTGCGGCAATAATTGCCCCATCGCCTATGGTAACGCCCTTTAAAATAGTTGCTCCTTGTCCAACCCATACATGTTTCCCTATCTTAATAGGAGCAGCAATCTGATAACCCTCACGTAAAATACGGTGACCATCATAGGATCGAATGACCACATCACGACCACATCGAAAATCAGAGCCAATCTCTACGACATCACCTACTGTTATCTGTACATGCTCGTTAAAGAAACCTCCATGAAGTATCAATTTCCCATTTTGACATACACGAATGTAGCTTCCTGCATATACGGAAAAAAAACCATCAACTATCATATTGCTGCCCTTTTCCAAAAGGACTCGAGTTTCTATTCGTGACTTACGGACCTGGCGCATACCTACTCGAAGAAAAGCGTTAAGAGATAGGTTGGATCCATTATCCATTTGTACAATTGTGTTCTTCTCATTTAAAAACAATCCCCTCTTACCTCTTTTTACTTGCTTGGAAAAGATATTAACACGAAGGAACCTCAGCCATGATGTACTCGAAAAACCGAGGGTACTAACTATTAATTTTACTTTATTCAGTGGGCGCAATTGTTTCTTCAGATTAGTTTTCCATGTCGGCAATGGGAAATGCCTCTTAGCAACATCCTCAAAAGGATATAAGTCAAGATCACGGAAGAAATCTGCACGATTTGATTTCGCAGGTTTCAAGGAATTATCTATAGCTGAATTTCCAGAATAAGCATCCTCCATCGTAAATTGCTTCCATTCTATTTTTTCCTTAATTGTATCAAATAGTTGATGGCCTTTTTCAGAATTGATCATCACCATCGAAGTACCTTTATCTTGATCCATTGTTTGGTCTATTCTCTCAATACCCCAAAAATCTGCCAACGTGATATCTGCTTTCTGGGGAAATCCCTTGAAAGGACATTCGTAACACGAAGGCCTTGCAAAGTTTCCACTCTGAAGATATCCTATAAAAAACAAGTCATGCCAACGATCCTTACAATACTCTTTCCCATTCTCAAAGTTCACACGAAGAGAAAAATTATGCCACCCCCATTTCTTGTTCTTAAATTTTATATGAGATGCTTTTGAACCATATTGCCGTTCCAGCATATCCAGATATTTCTGGAATACTTTTGGTGAATTAACACCGCGGCATATAAAATCGCAGGTCGTCAGATTATTGTATTCCTTACCCAAGAAATTATATAGTGCATGTATCTGACATGGACATCCACAATAAAACACCTGCTTACCTTCTTGGAGTAACTTACGGATTTCTTTATAGACACCGTCAGAACTACTTTGCAAATATTTGCTACTTCGTATATCGGGCAGTTTAGAGACATCAGATGTCACAATCTGTTTACATGAATGATCTGGATTATAGATAGCTCCTCCAACAAAAGACTTTTTCTGGAATATCTCTAATGCGAGCATAGAATGTATACCACCAGATGTACTATCAAGTCTTATCGCCTCATCTTTTGTATAAGCGGCATAAACTGAAGGTTCCTTATGCCTTGCAATAAAATCAGCCTTATTCTTCATAGGACAGACTTCATCACAAAGTCCGCAGTCTACACACTGTTCTTTATTGACCTCTGGATACCAAAAGCCTTCTTGGTCAACTTTGAAACTGATAGCATGATGCCCGCAAACGTCACCACAGGCATTACAACCACAGCAGTCTTTCTTGTCTCTTAATCGAATCATGATTATCAATTCTCCCCTCTACATAGGATTTATTACTATCCTCATAGACTCGCATCTCGATCATCACAATCAGTTGCCTTTCTATAAGATCTTTCATTCACGGATGCAGAAAAAATGAATAATCCTATTTGTGATACTTATCACGTATATAGTCTGGTACCCTGTCATAATCCATAGGATTCAGATCACGGCCATGATAATTATGCTGAGAATCATTTTTATGATTTTCATGCCGGAACTCAACATACAATCCTGCTTCTTCATCCCAAGTGTATAGATAATGAGGAAAATATTCTTTATCTCGCGCCTCCATGAAGGCTTGCAGAAGCAAACCCTCAGCATACTCTGGACCACATCGAAAAAAAGATGTAAAAGGAGACACAACGCCTCTTTTCGTCTCATAAGCCTCTGCCTTATGTTTCTTCTGGTCCAAGTGCGGCTGACTACTAAAAATCCACGCATTCAAGTCTTCATCAGTCTCGATGATAATTGTAGGATGTTGCCTTTTCTTCTTATCTCTTATTGTTGACAGAATGAATTTCTCCGTAAATCTCGGAATAAATCCCACGAATAACAATGGTTGATCTGGAGTGTCTGTTACGCGTATCATACATAATTGAAGATAAACAGCATCCCGCATCTTTTCCGATAAAGAGTCATCAATAATCGATGGCGTATGGGTGAGATCATTCTTCCTTACAGAATTATCATATGATTGACTATTTACATCTCCAATGAATTTCCATATTTCTCGGGTAAAGAACTCATCTTTATTCTCCGACAACAAAACCATGGCATCTTCACCTAACATCAACTCGACATCCTTCAACTTTTTAATATTGTTGAGAGATTCCAATAGTAAAGGGATATTTATCTTATGTAGATTGCCCTCACACAAAACAGGTAGATCTATCGTAATAGAATTTTTCATTTCTGCAGGGTGTTGAACCTTTGCTTAACAATTTCCCTAAAATCTTCATCTTGCGTATCCATAAACCCCGGTGGCAGACTACCGAAGAAATAACCTTTATCATCAATGTCAAGGGTCTTATATGTACTTCCACTCCTACTGTCGGATACGAAACAGAGATTTATCATCTTTGGATCCAGTCCTTCTGCAACTCGCCGTCTGAGCCGGGTTATGATATGGTCACTATGGGTTTCTATGACTACAAATCGCCCACTCTTGGAAAGTTCAATAAAGAAATCTACCAAAACTGCCTGGATTGATGGATGCATGTGGACTTCTGGTGAATCAACTATCAGCATACCACCCTTAGGAACCAAAAGCCCCTGAACAATGATTGGAAGAACCTGGCTTACACCAAGCCCCATGTGACAAAGGTCAACATCAAGCCCCCTATTCCTTAAAATCACGCGATACGAATTAGTTCCGTCAGTCGTTGTCACAAGCGATTCGGCAAGTTTCATATTGTTGCAAATCCAACGATGAGTAGCCTCGATAAGTGTTTCTTGATCATTCACTTTCACATCCCGCATATTATGCAGTACGAAGCGCGTATATTTCCCGTCTGCTCCAACATCCTTGATATTACTGCTTGTATAACTGATAATTGGATCTGGTTTTACACGCAGTGGACCGACGTAATATATGTGTGAGAAAAAAGACGATATCATAGTCTTTATCTCTTCCATATAAGGAACCTTTATAGTAAGGGGATTCGTACTTCCATCAGATCTAAAAGCGTAATCAGGAAAGAAATTTGAGAAACTAACAGAGAATGGGGTACTGAAATCAATTTCTTCATTACCCATCATCATTTTCAGATGCCTAAGATTTATCTGGTAATTATTACCAATGAATTCATCCTTCTGCTCTGAAAGATCAACACCAACCTTGTTACCCCCTAATAGTAAATCAGAATCTATAGAATGAACATACACGCCACTATTAACATGGAAATCGACTTTGTATTTAAGATGGGTGATATAATCTTTCCGATATCCATCCTGCAGGGATAACTCGTTATCATCTAATTCAATGACAAACTCAAATTGGTCTGTCTCTTGCTTACCTCTCACCAAATCATGCTCGTCCTCTGTGGAAATATACTTACCATTGATACGTAACACCTCCTTTGTCTCACTCTCTAACGTCTGTTTCAACAATAACAACGTCTGGATAAGAGAGGTCTTGCCACTGCTATTGATACCTGTCAGCATCGTAAGTGGCGAAAACTTGAACTCCCTGAGTTCTTGTATGGATTTAAATCCTCTTATTGAAAGAATCATCGCTTTAAAAGTACATTAAAAAATGTTTATAGCAAATAACTATCTTCGGAGTTAAACTACGACTTAATTATATAAATAATAGCAGAGGGTCACCCCATTTTTGAAACAGGGCGACGAGGATTGATGCTTTTATGGTAAATACGCTTCAAAGATGACTGATATCCCAATGCATCATAATCTGCATTACCGTGTGCAAAGGTACGAATAAGCGAGCAAAATACCAAATAAATTGCGATTAATTATCATCTCCAAACATTTATTGGGAGAGGAAAATAATAAAATCCATGTTAATACGTTATAAAAGAACCATCACAGAGTTAAAGATTTTCACAACTATGACGATATACTAGTCAGTATCTACTCAGCCACTTGTGGTAACTTTGCCTTCGAGATGTCAGGGGAGTGAATGCTTCCCGATCAGGTAGAACAATTAAAAAAAAGTTATCACAACAATGAGTTATCGCAAAGAAAAGACTCCGATTCTGGAGACAGGCTTAGCCCAGGTATTTATGGTAAGACTGTTGGAGGCAATCAAAGCGCCCCGCAATCATGGTCTGACAAGCTACATCGAGAAGAATGGCATCAACGGCAAATGGCTTATCCCCAATAGCCATCATGACATCCGCATCTCCAAACTATTTAAAATTTTTGAAAAGTTTGCCATCTTTAAGGTGGATGATTTTCTGGAAGAGTGGATTAAACTCGGTGAAGCGATCAATGAATACATCAAAGAAAAACAACTAAGCCAAGAACAAAAACCCTGACATCGCCATCCTATGAGTGAAGAAGCATTCAATTTAGTGAGAGGCAGCCTGAATCACCGGCGACAGACTGCAGCCACTCCTGAACGCGTAGAGCCTTCGCAGATGGAGATCGACGAGCTGTTCTGTGAGCGTATCACGCCAGAGACGCCTTTGCCGCCGATGCAGCCGCTGTTCAGGATGTTTGATGTGCCGTGTTTCTATCGGGGGGAACTGGTGGCCGACTGTGGCAAGGCGAAGAGCGGCAAGACGTTCTTCCTGTCAATCCTGATGGCCACCTGCCTCACGCAGAAGACCTTGGCCTTGGAGCGGATAGTCCCCGAAGACGAGGCAGATTCGGCAGACAAGGCCTCGCCTGCTCCCCCGCCCTTGAAGGTGCTCTGGCTCGACACCGAGCAAAGCCAGCAATCCACGCAGGAGATTCTGAAAGAACGTATCATCCCGCTGGCCAAGGTCGATACGATCAACGACACCTTCTATGCCTTCAACCTTCGCGGCCTCGGCTTCGAGCGAAGGGGGAAGATGGTGGATGTGGCCATCCGTGCCATCAGGCCGGACATCTGCATCATCGACGGCGTCAAGGATCTTATGACCGACATCAACGATGCTGTGCAGGCGACGCTCATCATGGAAAAGCTGATGGCGCTGGCCAAGGAGTTGAACTGCTGTATTGTCTGTGTGCTCCATCTGAACAAGAGCGAGCAGGACCGCAACATGCGCGGCTCGATCGGTACCGAACTGACCAACAAGGCCTTTGAGGTGTTCCAGTGTGAGACGATCGACGACTCCAACGTCTTCAAGGTCACCCACACCTACAGCCGCAAGCAGAAGATGAAACACAGGCTCTATTATCACGTCAATGAGGAAGGGCTGCCCGAACAGCTGCTCGACTATCAGGAACAGCCTCGTGACAACTATGGCCGCTGGATGAGCAAGCAGGCTGATTCAGGGGAAGCCGATGACAAGGTCGACTTGCTGCGTCTGTTCACCACGGCGATGGAAGGACGTCACCAGCGGCCTTACAGCGAACTGATGGCCGTGGCACTGAAGAAGTGTGGCGTCGTCGATTCCAAGGCTTACTATGCCTACGTCGAGATGGCCGAGCGACAGGGCTACATCCGCAAGGAGGTACACCCCGAGACCGGCACCACCTGGGTCGAACTGCTTGACAACTCACTGCCCTTTTAATTTAAATAATTTAATTAATTAATTTAGCCCCTTTAAAGGGGCTTAATTTAAATTTAATTTAATAATTAATTATAACCCGCGCGAGCCGATGACATGGAATGAAGTCTTTTGCAACACCTTTAAGGAGCTCCGGAAACGGATCAGCCCCGAAGTCAGGAAACAGGTCGATCTCATGCTGCCCTCCTGGCCGATGGTCGATGCCTGCCGCGCCGACAGTCTCAATGCCTTCCAGCCTTTCATCGCCGCCGGGAAACTGTCTGAAGACCAGATGCACGATGCCTGCCAGCGCTACCATCTCGGCCAGACAAGGAGTCGCATCCCGATGTTCTGGATGATTGACGACATGAACACCCCGCTCGATGCCCATATCGGCAACAGATGGATCTCCCAGCTGCTCAAGCAGCGCGAACCCCTCATCGCCAATTGGCACGTACAGCATTGCCTCTTCGGCCTCCACCTCCTGGCTCACGCCGAGAGCCCAATCTCCATCGTCGAATCCGAATCCTCCGCCATCGTCCTCTCTGCCCTATTCCCCGAGACCATCTGGCTAGCCTACGCCACGACCTCCCATCTGGTTCCCGACCTCTTCGCCCCCCTCGAAGGCCACATCGTCACCATCTATCCCCGCACTGATCCAACCCTCTCGAACTATCTCTTCTTCCAGGACCTCGTCAGCCTCACCCTTCAGCGATATGATCTCGACATCACCGTCTCCCCCCTCCTAGAAGACAACGCCACCGCTGACCAGAAAGCCCGCTGCATCGACCTCCTAGACTATTTAAAAGAGTCCCTCAATGCGCCAGCCGAAAAAAGCTCATGACTCACCCGCGCTCGATCTCTGATCGCTTGCTACCGAAGGGACGCAAGAAGGGCGAAAGCTTTGTGAGTCGTACCAAAACCCTGAAAAAAGCAACGCATTTTTTCAGTTAAGCCTTTCCAATATAGGGGAAAGGTTTGGATTGGGGTGGATGTTTCTTTGCTTCTTTCTTTGCGCCAAAGAAAGTAAGAAATATATTTTAAATTTTTAATTTAAAACAATATGATTAATTACTACGACAAACATCTTTTCATCAGCAAGAAGAAACTCGCCGAACTCGCCGGCGTCTCTGAAAGAACCTTCCGCCGCTATCTGGCAACCCGTCGCCACATCCTCGACGAGATGGGCATCTCGCCAAAAGCCCAGTTGCTTCCGCCTCAGGCCGTGAAGTACATCTGTGAGGATTACTGCATCGACCTCCCCCCAGAGTTGCAGAATCAGCAGGTTCTGGAGAAATCGCCAATATACCAGAAACTGATCCGCGAACTCCAGATGACCACCTACTTTAACGGTGAATGGACCAGAATCACAGAAATTCCACATGATTTCTAATTTTCTTTCTTTACTGTCGGCCAAAGACGGACAACGCCCTTTCGAATTGTTGTACCTTTGCATTGCATTTGGGAACAACCCGAGCTCCAGTTAGGTACCGACTAAGCAAGGGTTTCTCGTAATGAAACTACCAGTTAGTCGTAATGAAACTACCAG
>Ga0247611_10003487_pt1 | contig 23246 bp, 30 predicted proteins | sample 177DNAGHGhighgp2_FD_192422 | JGI IMG/M metagenome (GOLD analysis project Ga0247611, IMG submission 192422) | Sheep rumen microbial communities from Palmerston North, Manawatu-Wanganui, New Zealand - 1770 DNA GHGhigh gp2 | ecosystem: Host-associated > Mammals > Digestive system > Stomach > Rumen... | reverse complement strand
GTAAATGTACCAAGTCCATTGGTAGCACCTCCAATTGTTCCCGCAAGGTTCTCGTTGTTCTTTCCTTGCGAGGGGCCGGGGCAGCCTGTTCCCTTGGGTGGGATCACATCCATCAAAACAGGCCGTACTGGATCACTCCTTTCTACCCATTTCCTTTCTCATCCTTTCTCGGAGTATGGGAGACCTCCGCAAAAAGTCTCCCGACCAGTCGATGTGGTGTAGCAGTAGCACACCGGGCCTTGAATCCGGCGGGAATGGTGCGAATCCATTCATCGGTGCCAGCGGTTTTCTTCCGGGTCTTTTCTCTCCCTTAAAAACGACCCCCTTTTAGCATTAAGCATGGCGCTATCCGAGAAACGATAGCGCCGTTTTAATAAACAGGATATTCACCGAACAAAACAGGACTTTCGTTAGGTAACGATGTAAGATAGCCAGGAGGCAAGGCGAAATGGCAAGAAAAAACGCGACGAAGAATCCGAAGAAGTGCGCGAACTGCGGGAAGGCTCTACCGAACGACGGAGGCGGCACTACTCGGCGGTTTTGCAACATCAAGTGCAAGGAAGCGTATTATCTGAATCCACACACCATCGTGTGCAGCCGGTGCGGTTCATTGGCGACGGTGAGCAGTTATACAAGGCTGTGCCAGAAGTGCCGGGACGAGAGCGAAAAGCGTCATCACAAGACGGACCGCAAGGTCGGAGCGAAATATGACGACCACGAATTTCGCGAGGATGATGCGCGAGAGCGTTACGAAGCGCGTTATAAAGGGTCGAGCAAGGGCATTGACGAATACGCCAAGAAAGACGCTGAAAGACGGCGAAACGGACAGGCGCACATCTCATATGGGATGGCTATGGCAATGAAGGCGTCACAGATTAAATTGGAGGCAGAGCAGAGCAAGCAGAAAAAGACGGCGCGATCCGTCAAGGGGAAGATTAAGTGAGAAACGACTTTGACATGATAGTCCGGCGGTTCGATACAGGCATCAAGGTCTATCCCATCGCGGACATCCATTACGGCGCGATCAACCATCAGCATGAAGAGTGGGAGAAGTTCTGCGAGAAGATCTTGAGCGACCCGAATGCATATCTCATCATTGACGGCGACCTTATCAACAACAACACAAGGTCGGCGGTCGGTTCGCCATTCGATGATTTTGTCCGACCGATGTCCCAGAAGAAGTACATGGCTGAATGCCTCGCGCCTCTCAAGGACAGGATCCTGTGCATCACATCGGGCAACCACGAAAGGCGCTCTCTCAAGGACGCGGACGATGACCCCACGTTCGATATTGCCTGCAAATTGGACTTGGAGGACATTTACAGACAGAATGCGGCCTTTCTCAAGATTTCGGTCGGGAACAAGTACAATAGCGACAAGTATGCCGACCAGGGGCGCGTGGCTTACACCTTCGCGGTCACTCACGGCGCAGGCGGCGGCATCTACACGGGCGCGACGGTCAACCGGAATGAGCGGTGGGGCAATGTCATCAATGCGGATTGCATCGTCGTTGGCCACACGCATAAAGGTACCGTGACGCGACCGTCCCGCATCGTGATGGACACGCAAAATAATAAAGTAACGATACAGGACTATCTTGTCATTTCGTGCGTTTCATGGCAGACCTACGGAGACTATGCTCTGCAAAAGATGCTCTTGCCGTCTGCTACGGCTCGTCCTCAGGTTCTTTATCTGAACGACCGCAAGAAGGACATCGAGGTTCGATGGTAATGGACAAAGTCATAAAGAATATTTGCGCTGTGATCAGGAGCAAGCCGCTCGACATCACGGCGTATGAAGACCTTTTCACGCTTCTGTGCGAATCGGTCAAAACCGAACCAAAGGAAACACATCGGCTCAATGGATGGCTGCGGGATTGCATTACACGGCAGATGCCCAAGGTTAAGGACGTTGAGCCGTTCTTCTCTTTGTATAAGCGGTCGCTCTTATTGGACGCGCCGGACATATTCGATGCGTTTATGCTATACATCGAGATAAACAGGGATCCAGCCAAGCGGTTTTATCAGCCGCGTCGTACCGTGCTGAAACAGGTTGTTGACGCTTTACAGGCGCTTGCGGAAGACGAACTGGACGAATTATTCCTTTCGATGCCTCCCCGCGTGGGGAAATCGACTCTTATGATTTTCTTCGTCGCGTGGTTAATGGGGCGCGCCCCAGAGCATCCGAATCTGTACTCATCGTATACGGACATTATTACCAAGGCGTTTTACAACGGCGTACTTGAAGTCATGACGGACAAGGACACTTATCTCTACGGCGAGGTGTTCCCGGAAAGTCCAATTGTGCGGACGAACGCGGCAGACGAGACAATCGACATCAAAAGGCGCAAGCATTATCCGACCTTAACGTGCCGCTCCATTGACGGCACCATCAACGGAGCCTGTGACGCGCAGGACGGCGTCATCATCTCGGACGACCTTGTCAGCGGCATCGAGGAGGCCCTGTCGAAAGACCGGCTCATGTCAAAGTGGACAAAGGTCGATAATAACCTTATCCCGCGTGGCAAGGGCAAGACAAAGTACCTTTGGATAGGTACGCGCTGGTCTATGATTGACCCCGCCGGGATCCGCATGGACGTGCTGACGAACGACGAAAAGTACAAGGGCTACCGTTTCAAGGTCATCAATTTGCCTGCACTCAATGAAAACGACGAAAGCAATTTCAATTATCCGTATGGCGTGGGATTTGATACATTGTACTATCAGCGCAGACGGGCATCCTTTGAGCGCAATAATGATACCGCGTCTTGGTTAGCACAGTACATGGGCGAACCGATTGAGCGCGAAGGGACGCTGTTTGAGCCGGACGATATGCGCTATTTCAATGGCGTTCTGCCCGATGGAGTGCCGGACCGCGTATTCATGGCAATCGACCCGGCATTCGGCGGCGGGGACTTTACCTCTTCGCCTGTCTGCGTTCAGTACGGCGAGGACGTTTATGTGCCGGACGTGGTGTTCAACAACGGCGAAAAGGGTATCACTCAGCCGCTCATAGCCAACACGGCACAGAAAAACGGAGTCCGCGAGTTACGGTTTGAGGCGACGAAGATGACCGAATCGTACAAGGACGGCGTTGACGCTATTCTGAAGAAGGACGGCTACAAGGCGACCTTGACGAGCAAAGCCGCGCCGACGAACAAAGCAAAAGAGATTCGCATATTCTCGGCTGCACCCGACATTCGGGAGCGGTTCATATTCCTTGAGAGTGGTCACCGCTCCAAAGAGTATGAAATGTTCATGCAAAATGTATACTCATTCAAGGTCACCGGCAAAAACAAACACGATGACGCGCCGGACTCGCTGGCAATGGCGGTCGATATGATTACATACAATAAAAGGCAAGGGTTCCGGTCGTTCGTGCGGACATTCTGAGAGGGCTTCGGCTCTCTCTTTTTTTGTCGAAATCGTCCTACACTATATATGGTATAGTCTATAGTAGATAATCATACAAACGGGAGGGATTTAAGACGGTACCGCGAAATAACCTTTTCGGTCGGCGTCAGATCTTCACGAACCGCGCCGTCGTTGACGAGACGAATATCGTCGAAGTCCTTCAGGACGCGCTGAACGTACACGCGCTGAATCAGGCTGACATTACCTATCTGTATAATTATTACAAAGGTGAGCAGCCCATTCTCGCCCGTGTTAAGAATTACCGTTCCGACATCCAAAGTTATGTCGTGGTGAACCGGGCGAACGAAATTGTCACGTTCAAGGTCGGTTATCTCATCGGCGCACCGATCCAGTACACCGGGAGAGGCTCGGAAGACCATTCCGATGAAATCTCTCTGCTGAATGATTATCTATACCTTCAGAACAAAAACGGGAAAGACCGTGAACTCGCTGAATGGTTCACCGTTTGCGGCGTGGCTTATCGGATCGTACTGCCCAATGAGGACAAGTCCGACCCGTCACCGTTTATGATGGAAACGCTCGATCCGCGCAATGCGTTCGTGGTGAAGTACTCAGGGCTGGGACATAAAGCCGTCCTTGGCGTATATATCGTGCCGGAAGAGAACGGTTCTCTCCGGTACTGCTGCTATACAGACCGCCAATATTTTGAAATTATGGACGGAATCATAGTCCGACAAGAGAGGCATTTGTTAGAAAGGGTGCCGATCTTTGAATACCCCGCCAACATGGCTCGACTGGGGGCCTTTGAGATCGTTTTGCCCCTTCTCGACGCAATCAACGAAGTCGAGTCGAACCGCTGCGAGGGCGTTTCCCAGTTCATTCAGGCGCTCCTTGTCCTTAAGGGCGTCGCAATCGACGAGGAAGACGAGGAAGGTCTTGATTACAAGAAGATCCTCAAGGACGGCGGCATCATCTGCCCGCCGGACGGAGACGTCAAGTATTTGACGGAGGAACTCAATCAAAGCCAGACGCAGACCCTCGTTGACGATATGTATGAGGAAGTCCTTACCATCTGCGGGATGCCGAACCGGAACGGCGGGTCAAGCACGTCTGATACGGGAAGCGCCGTTATTTTCCGTGACGGATGGCAGTCGGCAGAGAGCCAAGCGCAGACCACGGAAGACTATTTCCGTGCCGCAGAGATGCAGGCGCTCGGACTTATCCTGTACATCATGGAGACTTCCGGTCGTGCGGATCTCGGCATCGAGGACGTCAAGATCCAGTTTACGCGCCGCTTCTACGAGAACATTGCCTCCAAGACGAATACGCTCATCGCGATGCTGAATAACGACAAGATCGCGCCGAAGGTCGCCTATGAGACTTGCGGACTCTTCTATGATCCGCAACTCGCCTACGAACAGGGCATGGCGTACTATGAGGAACAGCGCACGCAGAGCGAACAAGCCTTAATTAACGCTGTAAATAGCGAGACGGACGGCTCGGATGCAGACGAATCTGAGCCGACCGGATCGGAAGAAGAGGTCGCTTAATGTATCGGTATGCCGACAGGAGCCTGTCCGCATTGGCGCGGCTTTATCTAAAATACTTTCGCCGAATCAAAGAGGACGATGAAGACCTCCTTGAACTGCTCATAGTCTTACAGGGCGTATATCGGGACGCTTATAAGTCGCTCCGTGACGCGATGTATTTGACGGCGCGGGCCACATACAAGCGAGTCAGTACAGACCTTCAAAAGAGGCTTGCGGCGCTTTCTGATGACGAGGCATCACGGCTTCTCAAGGATGTTATGAGGCGTTTGCAAAATGCAAGCGACTTTGAGGAAGACGATGAAATTGATATGTATTTCGTTGATTCGCTCCTCAACAATCCCGACCCGCTCTTGAAGTACGCGATACGACCTGAGTTTGACAGACGGAGACAACGCCTCTATGAAGGCTTGACCGTCTCGGAGAACCGCAGAAAAGATGCCGACAAGGCTTCTGCCGAACTGCTCCGAATCGCGGCGCAGGCGCTTGACAACGCCACAGACGCGGCGAACAAACGCGCTCTTGAGAAAAGCGGCGTGAAGTATGTCAAGTGGAACGCCATTCTCGATTTGCGGACTTGCGCTGAGTGCCGTGCCTTGAACGGAACGATTTTTCCAATCGAGGACGTGCCGAACAAGCCGCATCCGAGATGCCGCTGTTATTTGGAGCCTGTCTTGAAAGTCGAGGAATTGAATGACGATTGAAACGATTTCCCCTGCCGTTCTGAAGGAAATCGACCGCATTCTGAAACAGGGCAATACCGTTGAGTTAAAACGCATAAACGGCAAACTTGTTGTGGTCGAAATTAAACGGCACAAACGAATAGAGACCGCCATAATCGGATGACGGTGAAAGTCAACTGGGACTAATCTTTCGGGGTTAGTCTTTTTTATATGCTCAGGGAAGAGCCTAAAACGCGAACGGCAGACAAGCCGACCAAAAACAGAAATCTGTGCGGAGGGAACCGCCTTAACAAACGCGAAAGGAGCAGAATATGCCCACTATCCCTACTGATAAAATCGAAGGCTATGAATCCATGACGGCAGACCAAAAGGTCGAGGCTCTCCAAAATTATAATTTTGAAGACCACACCGCCGAGGTTCAGCGGCTCCAAAACGCCGTGACGAAAGCAAACGGCGAAGCAGCCGAATGGAAGCGCAAGCACTCCGCACTCCTCACAGAAGAGGAACGCGCCAAACAGGAACGCGAGGAACAGGCAAAGGCCATCCTTGAGAGAAACGTCGAACTGGAGAAGGAACTTTCCCGTCTCAAGCACAAAGCACAGTACGTTTCGCTCGGTTATCCCGAAGACCTTGCCGATTCGACCGCACAGGCTATGGTTGACGGCGACATCACGACCGTCTTCAAAAACCAAAAGGCGTTCCTTGAAGCGCACGACAAAGACCTCAAGAAACAACTGCTTGAAGGCACACCGAAGCCGCCTGCCGGGACCGGCTCGACGGAGATGACCAAAGAGAAACTGTTCTCGATGAGCATTTCCGACCGCGCCGAATGGGCGCGGAAAAATCCCGACGCTTATAAACAACTTTTAGGAGGGAACTAAAATGCCCAATACCCCTTATGAAAACTTTTTCCTGTCGAACGAGGTTGAAGATCAACTGACCTCCAAACTCGACCTTGAGCGTTTCGTGACCGTTGACAGAGGCCTTGACGGCGTTCCCGGCATGAAGCGTGTTATCAACCGCTATTCTGCCACGAACGGCACGGAGATCCTCGGCGTCGGCGAAGGCAACACCGAGACCATCACCGCCGGTTTTACTCCCTATGAGTATGAAATCAAACTGGCTCAGAACCGCTTCGTCTATCAGGACGAGGAAGCCATGACCGACCCGCTCATCGTTGTCACCGGCGTTCGCCACGGTGCGGTCGATCTGTACAACACCTTCCAGGACGACATTTACGCCGAGTATGAGAAGGCGACCCTCAAGACCACTCCCCAGTTCTATGATTTCGATGCGTTCGTTGACGCCGTCGCGCTGATGAACCTTGAAAATCCCGAAGATCAGGAAATCTTCGCTTTCTGCTCCCCCGCCGACAAGGCAAAAGTCCGCAAGGCCCTCAAGGACGATCTCAAGTATGTCGAGGCATTCTCCCGCTCCGGCTACATTGGCACGGTCGCAGGCGTGAACGTGTACACCACGAAACGCGCCACCGACGGAAAGATCATTGTTGCTACCCGCGACGCTGTCAAACTGTTCCTCAAGGACGGCACCGAAGTCGAGCAGTCCTCCATCTTCAACCGTTCTTCCACTGACGCGAACACCCGTACCAATACGGTTTTCACACGTAAGTACTTCGTTGCCGCGCTGGTCGATGACACAAAGGTCGTCGAAATGGATCTCACCGCTTGATGCGGCTGATTGTATAAGGAAGGTGATATAAATGGCACTTACTCCTAACAATCAAATCGAGGCAATCCTCGCCGGTGAAGACATTCCCGTAAGTTCCCGGTCGCTTGCCTTTATCAAAGAAGCCGTCCAGAACGGTGGCGGCAGCGGCGAACTGCCCGAAGTAACATCTGCTGATGATGGCAAGGTGTTGACTGTCGTAGATGGGGCGTGGGCTGCCGCCGGTGGCAAGACCTATGAATCGCTCGGAACGATTCAGCTTCTCGGCGAAATAGATGACCCGTCCTCCATTGGAATGCCTGATTGGGCGCATGGCTGGTCGCTTGAAGGTTCGGAAGCCATTATTGCGACATTCCCGCACGACACTATCTACATTCAGAAGGATGGCGAGGGTGATTATTATCCCCTCGAATATTATGATGAATCTTGGGCAAATAATGTCGACTTGACCGCTGTGCCTCCTGCTAAAATCAGAGAGACCGATCCTGCATTTGCGATGATTGATTTGGGAACTCCGATTTTCGCGACTTCGGAGGACTGGAATGGGTCGACGCTCGGATTTTTCAAAGAGGCGTCGGAACATAGCGTATTGCCCGAAGTTACTGCCGCTGACAACGGCGATGTACTGACGGTCGTGGACGGGGCGTGGGCTAAAGCCGCTCCTCAGACCGAACTGCCCTCTGTCTCTTCGTCTGACAACGGCGATGTACTGACGGTCGTTAATGGCGCGTGGGCGAAAGCCTCTCTGCCCGAAAACCTCTTGCCGACCTATGAATTTGGTTTCACCGTCACTCCCGGTCAGACCGAAGGAGAACTGATCGTAACTCCCGGCAGTGGATCGACCTATGCGGAAATCACGGCGGTTCTCGCTCAGACCCCCAACGTGTACGCTGTTCTCGACCTCAGTTTTCAATCTCAGGTCATCCGTGCGCTATTCTCCGTCGATTCCACCGCATCAGGCGCGGAATCCACTTCTGCCATCGCAATGTTTTGGGACGGCACGAAATGGATGGGCGCGAGGTTGATGGTTTCGGCAAGCGGTGCGGACATCATTGTGCGTGAAGTCTAAATCGCATTAACGCTTAAAGGAGGAGACCGCTATGACTGACGAACAAAGGCAGTTAGTCATTCAGGATGCGACCGGAGAGGAAAACACCGACCTCATCGACGCATACCTTGAGATTGCTAAGACGCGCCTGTTGAACCGTCTTTATCCGGCTCATCCGTGGAAGACGGAAGTGCCGTCTAAATATGACGACACGCTCATCGAGTGGACGGTCTACCTCCTCAACAAGCGTGGCGCGGAGGGCGAGACCGGGCATTCCGAGGTCGGGACGAGCCGATCCTATGAGAGCGCGTCCATCCCGGACTCGATGCTCAAAGCCGTCACGCCGTGTGTTCGGTTTTTCGGAGGGGGCGAATGAATGTACCTTCTGAAGCGCGACACGCAAGTGATATGGCTGTGTAATCCACTCGGCGGCGAACAGGATGCAGTCGATTCGGACGGCTATCTCACGGGCGAAAAAGTTATCCAATACGACGCGCCTGTGCCTATTACGGCAATCGTTTCCGAACCGACAGGACGAATCGTTCACGAAATGTTCGGTGCCGACATTCGTTATGACAAGGTCATCATTCTGACCAACAAGGATGCGGACGGCGTCGTCAGGAACGGAAGCGTGCTTTTCGTTGACAAGGTTCCTCGTCCCGGTCGAATTGACCAGCAGTTCGACTACATCGTTCGGCGAATTGCTCGGTCGCACAATTACACGGCGGTCGCTCTGAAAAGGGTGGATGTGCTGTGAGAATCACCACAAACGCCTCCAAGATCATCAGCAAACTCCAGAAGTACGCTAACGGCATTGACGCAAGGATGCGGACTTTTATTGAGAAACTCGGCGCGATTGGGCTTCAAGAGGCGAGTATGCGATACGGTCAGGCTCAGTACGACGGCACCAAGTCGGACTACCCTGAGGGGCCTCGGTGGGTCGGGGAAAATACGCTTGAAATAGCCTACTCCGGCAGCACGATTCTGTTCATTGAGTTCGGCACGGGCGTACACTATGCGTCCGATTCGCACCCGCAAGCCGATGAGTTCGGCTATACTCGCGGCGGCTACGGTCATCATCTCGGTAAACTTGATTCGTGGCGGTATGTCGGCGACCCCGGAACGAACGGCGAGAAGGACGAAGCCCATCCCGGTTTCATTAAGACTCAAGGCAACCCCGCCAATAAACCTATGTACCTCGCGTCCAAAGAGATGCGGGACAAAGTAATCGAAATCGCACGGGAGGTGTTCAACGGATGATTGATTGCGAAAACGCGATTTACACAGAAGTCGCGACCAAGGTCAAAGCGACTCATCAAAACGCGAACGTCAGCGGCGATCTCAATCTGTCTCCCGCGAAATTCCCGGCAGTTTTTATCGAGATGTCCGACAACTATCCGTACCGAAACGGCGCAGACGGTTCGACCATTGAAAACTTCTGCGTCGCGGTTTTTGATGTGACGATTTTTACCGCCACCACCCAAGGCAAAAAAAGCGAAGCAAAAGCCATTCAACGGACGGTTGACGAGGCATTCTCAGGAATCGGTTTTCGGCGTACCATGCTGATCCCGATGAACGGAAACGATGCGACGCAGTACAGACTCAACAGCCGGTACGAAGCCGTCGTTTCCAAAGATTTAGTCATTTACAGGAGATGATTTGCAATGGCAATTTCTACCTATAAAACTTTCCTCATGATGAAGGGCGAGTCCAACTATGCCAAACTTATCGACATCAAAGAGTTTGGCGACCTCGGCGGCACTCCCGAATCCCTTGAAACTACGACCCAATCCGATGGCGCGAGAACCTACATCCCCGGCATCCAGTCGCAGGAGGCTCTCACCTTCACGTCGAACTACACCAGCGCCGATTTCGACACGCTTGAGGCTCTCAAAGGTCAGGAAAAGGAGTTCTCCGTGTGGTTCGGCGGCGCCGAATCCGGCGGCGTGGTCACTCCCGACGGCTCCGACGGCAAGTTTGATTTCAAGGGCTATCTGTCCGTATTCGTTCCCGGCAAGGGCGTCAATGAAGTGGTCGATATGACCATCACCATCATGCCCTCCACGGTCATCCACAAGGCTGCGTAATAATGCAGCAGAAAGGCTTACTTATGGCAAAAAAACTCACGCTCCAAGTACCTCAACAGGACGGTTCCGAGAGAGAATATGTCCTTGAGTTCACCCGCTCCTCCGTTCGCCAGATGGAGGAAAACGGCTTTGTCGCACAGGATATTGTTACCAAACCTATGCTGACGCTGCCCCAACTGTTTGCCGGTGCTTTCCTCGCGCATCATCGGTTTGTCAAGCAAGCGGAAATCGACAGGATCTACGACAAGATCCCCAACAAGTCGGATTTCCTTGCGCGTCTCGCGGAGATGTATAACGAGCCGCTTGAGGCCCTTATGGCAGAGCCGGACAAGGACGCCGAGGGAAACGTCAACTGGGGCGCGAGTTGGTAAGTCTCGATAGTGCAACCCCGGTCGGGGGCGGGGCAGATGTCCTCGCCCCCGTTAATTATACCCAAGTTTTTTGGGATCACTTACCGTTTTATATGTCCATCGGCATGACAATGGCAGAATATTGGGACGAAGATTGTTGTCTTACCAAGTATTACCGTAAAGCACAGGATATCCGTAACGAACGTCTGAACGAGCAGTTATGGATCCAAGGCGCGTACATCTATGAAGCGCTGTGCTGCGCCTCGCCTTTGTTCAGAAGCCTTTCCAAGAACGCAAAAGCCGTTCCGTATCGCGACAAGCCGTATAACTTCGGCGGTTCTTCTCCCGCAGAAAACGCGACGACCGAGAAAAAGCGGTACGCCAAAAACATGGACATATTCATGGCGAAAATGGCCGTGATAAACCGTCAGCACAAGGAAGTGAAGAACGCCAATGGCTGATAATACTATTGATACCTTAAAAATCGTAATCGAGGGCGACTCCGAGAAGGCTGTCGGTGAGGTTACAAAACTTATCGACGCAATCGGGAAAATCGACGAAGCCGCGAAGAATACAAACGGGCGCGGACTTTCTGCGCTCTCGGGGCAACTCGACAAGATAGGGAAGGCGCTGTCCTCGCTTGGGTCGAATATCAGCGACAAGTTCGGCAGCCTCGCGGAAAGTCTGAAACAGTTGAACGGCGCGAAAATCAGTTCGACGGTCGCGAAAGGAATCAACGACATCGGCGAGGCTATGAAGAACCTCAAGGACGCGGATTTCTCCAAACTGAACGACGCGGCGAATGCGGTTGCGACGCTCTCTCAAGTGAAATATGCCTCGTCGGCAGGCGCGTCTGCTCCGAAATCTCCGGCTGCTCCGGCGTCATCGTCCGCGCCGAGTGGGGCGGCAACGCCCGTCCAAAGAGGCTCAACGCAATCCGAATTGCAGAACACCGCATCAAGTGCAGAAAACGCGACGGACCGGATTAAGGCGCTGAATCAGCAACTCAGCCTCATGCAAAGCCGGTTTAATGTCATCAAGAGCGCGGCAGACGCCGGCGGCAATTCTCTTGCCAATTTTGCCGCCCGTGGAAACCAACTTCGTGCAATGATAGCGCACCAAGCCAATACGGTTCAGTTCCTTCGCTCCGCATTGGATCAGGCGGCACAGGCGCACGGTGCGACGAGTAGCCAAGCGTCGGCACTTGCTTCTCAACTGAACAACGCGCAAGCCAAACTGAACGGATTGCAAGGGGCGTTCAACAAAAACACCGCCGACATGAAAAGGTTCGCTGAATCCGCGAAAGAGGCGGGGAGTAAGACATCAAAACTGTGGTCGTTAATCAAAAGCGGCGCATCCAAGGCGGCGTCCTCGCTCAAGTCCTTGGCTATCGCTCCGTTCAAGAAGATTGGCGACGGTGCGAAGAATGCTACGGGAAAACTCGGTCAACTCTTCTCCGCATTTAAGCGCATTGCAATGTATCGTCTGCTCCGGTCGGTCATCAAGGCAATAACGGACGCGATGAAGGAAGGCACGAACAATGCCTATCAGTACAGTAAGGCTCTCGGCGGCGTGTTTGCCAAGAATATGGACTCGCTTGCGACGAGCGCCCTGTACCTTAAAAACAGCCTCGGCGCAATGGTTATGCCGCTTATCAATGCCGTTACGCCTGCAATCAATTTCGTGATTGATAAGTTCGTTGACCTTTTGAATGTCATCAATATGGTCATCGCGAGGCTCTCCGGCGCATCGACTTGGACGAAGGCGCTCAAGTACCCCACGACCTTCGGAGACGCGGCAAAGAACGCTTCTGGCGCTCTCAAGGAACTCAAGGCAACCATTCTCGGCATTGACGAAATCAATCCGCTCAACGACAATTCAAACAGCGGTCGCGGTGGCAGCGGGTCCAGTATGGACTACTCAAAGATGTTTGAGGACGTGCCGCTTGAGGACGCAGAAAATACCTTCGGCAAACTGCTTGACCCGTTCAGGGAGGCGTGGGAGCAGAAGGGACAGGGCGTCATCAATTCGATAAAGACCGCGTTTAAGAACATCAAAACGATGGTCGAAGAGATCGGAACATCCTTTGCCAACGTGTGGACAAACGGCACGGGCACGTCCATCCTGTCGCACACTCTCGGAATCGTCACGAATCTCAGCAACATCGTTGGCGGTCTCGCGAAGAAGTTCACCGACGCGTGGAAAGCGAACAAAAACGGCGAGACGATTATCCAAAATATTCTTGGGATGTTCGATACGCTCCTCGGCACGATAGACACACTCACCGCGTCTACCGCAGAATGGATCGGCGGGTTAAACCTTACCCCGATGATGTCGTCCTTCTCCAGTCTCACCGGCTCTATCGGCAGTCTGTTCAGTACGATTTCCAAGCACGGTTCGGACATTTATAACAACATCCTGTTGCCCATTGCGGGGTGGTTTATCGAAAGCGGCATCCCCGCCGCAATCGAAACGATTTCGTCCGCGCTCGATGCCTTGAAACAGGCCATCGACCCCGTGCTGACCGGAGTACAGAATCTGTACAAATACTGTGAGCCTATAATCCAATGGGGCGAAGGTGTTGTGCTTGAGGTCTTCCACGAAATTCAGGGCGCGTTCTCCGAATTGGGCGAAGTCTTCAAAGACAAAGGCCCCGAAATCGAAAACATCTTCAAGAGCCTCGGCGAAATCATTCAGCAGTTTTGGTCTGTCGTTGAACCGATTTTCACCGCCCTGAAAAACACCGTGTTTGCCGTCTTCCGTTTTATCAAAAACTACATCATTGACAATATCGGGCTTGTAACGACATACCTTGACGGGTTCCTTCAATTCCTGAGCGGCATCTTCACCGGCGACTTTGAAAAGGCTTGGGATGGCATCAAAAAAATCTTCAGCGGTTTTGTCGAGTACTTCAAAAAGCGCTGGGACCATACCAAGGAGCATTTCACGCAGACTTGGGAAAAACTCAAGCAGTTCGGCACCTCGACCTGGAACACCATGAAAACGAATGGCATAAATATTTGGACAAATATGACCACTTCGCTTACGAATTTGTGGACCAAGGCAAAAACCAAAACCTCAGAAATTTGGGACGGCGCTAAGACCAAACTGACCAGCATCACGGAAAAGATCCGCGACGGCGTCAAGAAGCCGATTGAAGACCTCAAGGAAAAAATTTCCGATATTTTCGGCAAAATCAAAGAAAAGGTCCTCGACGTTTGGGAAAAACTCAAACAGGGTCTTGCCAAGCCGATCAACGGCATTTTGGGATTCTTCGAAACGATGGTCAACGGCGTTATTCGCGGGTTGAACCGAATGATAACGGCGCTCAACAAACTGTCGTTTGACGTCCCCGAATGGATCCCGGTTATCGGCGGCAAAAAATTCGGCTTTAATCTGAGTTATCTCGGCGAGGTCTCTCTGCCCCGACTTGCGGAAGGCGGTCTCGTCACGGCTGGCACGGCGTTTATTGCTGGTGAAAACGGCGCGGAAGTCATCGCGCAGGTCGGCAACCGCACCGGCGTAATGAACACGGACGAGATGCGCGAATCGGTCGAACTCGGCGTGATGGCGGCGAATGCGGAGCAGAACTCGCTTATCGCACAGGGCATCGCACTCTTGCAAGAACTTGCCAGCCTGTCCCGTGAAAACAACGAGCGCGGCGGTGTGAGCGGCGCAGACCTTCTCAGCGCATTCGGTCGGATGAATCGACGCGCCGGGAAAACCATTATCAACGCAGTTTAAGGAGGTTAAAAAATGCCTGATCAGAATTATAACCCCATTAAACGGCTCCGCGCGGAAGGGGCGACGGAATGGACAACCATCCGTTGCCCGTCCGGCTACAAATGGGACTTTGAGGACGTTTCGGCAAGCAACGCCGGACGCACCGAGGATGTTGTTATGCATAAGTACAGGATCGGACAAGTGACCGCAATTGAACTGTCGTGGCAGAACATTCCGACTTTCGATGTCGCGTCCATCCTCCAAGCGTTTCAGCCGGAATACCTTGAGATCGAATACCTCGACGCGCAAAGCGGCGGCTACCGTACTTCCATCTTTTACGTTGGCAACCGTTCCGCGCCGATGTACAACACCAAGTTAGGCTTGTGGCAAAACGTATCATTTAAGATTATCGAGCGCGATGGCGCAATGAGGGCATAAGCATGAAAGGTAACACAAAAGGTCTTGCCGGAATAAATGCATTGAAGGAAGGCGGGTTGATGCGCGTCAGCATCGACGTCACGCCGAGAGACACTTCGGTAAGCACATTCACGCTTGGTTCGGAGGACATTATCCAAGGTTCTGTCAACCTCGATATGGCGGGGACTTCAAGTGACTCTCTTGAGTTGGGTTCGTGCGTGGCGACGCAGTTGTCCTTCTCCGTCATTGACTCTGAGGATTGGGACGCTTATACCTTTGCCGGGGCGACCATCTACGTCGAGATCTCTTGGGGACAGGGAACAGACACGGCGGTTATGCCGTTTTTCAAGGGCGTAATAGATGAGGTCAAGCGCACCGGTGGCGCGTATGAATGTATTGCTCTCGACAGTATGGTTCTGCTCGACAAGCCATACGATTGGGAGTATCACGCCGGGAGCGGCCCGAAATGGTGGACGGAGTCATACGGGACTGCGCTTGCCTACATTTTACGGACTTGCGTTCCCGGTTCGTCCGTCGTTGTCAATGAGGCGGTAAACAGGGACGTCACACCTGTCGCAATACGCGACCCGTTCGCGCCCCTCGGCGACGAGGAAGCGCCTGCCGTTACTTATCGGCAAATCGCTTCTTGGCTTTGTCAGGTCCTGGGCTGCGCGTTAAAGTGCGACCCGGATTCGACGACCACTTTTCGCATGAAGTGGTTCGACCCGTCCGTGTGGATCAGCGACCCGACCGCATCAAGCAATTATAAAATCACTCCGGGGGACAGATACTCCTACTCGCGGTCGATTGCGCCGGTCGCATTTACGGGGATTCAAGTCCACGACGGCGACAAGACCTATCTGCACGGAACGGAAGGCTATGTGCTTGACCTCCAAGACAATCCGTTTTTCAGCGTTCTGAACTACCACAGCCTCCTCGGCAACGTACTGCCGCGATTGCAGAACTCCTATTACCCCTTCACTGCATCCATCATACAAATGCCGATGTGGGAGCCGTTCGATGCGCTCAACCTCATTGAGACGGATGCAAACGGCACAAGCCGCGTTATTCATTCTCTGCTGACAAATGTCACGCTGAACATCAACGGCGCGGTGAACATCGAAAGCAAGGGCGAATCAGAAACGCTAAAGGGGTATGCCTCGCTGAACCCACTCTCGTCTGCTCAACAAACAATTATAAATGCACTCCGTGAACAGACTAAGACGGAGATCAGCGAGACCGAAAACGCGCTCCTTGCCTTGAACGATGTCATCGCAAACGCACTCGGTCTGTTCGTAACGCAAGTTCCTCAACAGGACGGCTCGACCATCTATTACTTTCACAATGCGTCCACTCTCGCCGACTCGACTTACATCTTTACGATGACTTCAAACGGATTTGCCTACACAAATCATTGGGACGGTGACCAAACCGTATGGACGGGCGGCATTGACCGGAACGGCAATGCGGTCATCAATATGCTGACCCTGTACAAACTTTATGCGGATTATATCGTCGCAGGCACAATGTCCTCGCATGATGGGTCGTATACAATCGACCTCGACCACAATAGACAAAGAAGCACAGGGACAGACGCCATCAGTCGTTTTCAACAATTGACTGTGTCTGGCGAATCAATCACCGTTCGTATGCTTATCAACACCAAGTGGATTCAGACAATTGCGGACGGGAACTTTATTCAGTTCTTGTTTAAGGTCAACTCTGACGAAACGCTTACACCATTGACACATAATTACATCTCAGACCAGGGGGGGTTAGTCCTCACTGGCGACCTTAGGACTCTCGTTGGAAGCGGCGTGTTTACGATTGAGCGTGAAGATGGGACAGAGCAGACCATAGGGGCGTATGTCAATTCGTTCCCCGTTCTGCAAAGACCTTATGTGGCAGGACTTATCTCTGGCGTAGTGTATCAGATGCTTGATTCGGTTTTGCAGGAAACTTGCAGAATAACTGTCGCCACAATTGATGCCGATTCGACAGAAACAAAAACAACGACAATCGACCGGCGCGGGATCAACTCGTTTTTAGTAAACTCCGACGAATATACGCGGCAAGGATACTATATGCCTGTTTTGGCTGGTTCTAATGTGGTTGTTGAATCCGGCGGCGACCTTAATGACGCGACTGTTCCCGGAACATACGCGATTGAGTCCAACGCCATCGCACAAAGCCTGGCGAATTGCCCGTCCGGGTACGCCGGTCTGCTCCGTGTTTTTGACTCTGCTGGGACGATTACACGCGCGGGGGTTTTGAACGACTATCTCATACAGGAATACATAACTTACAATGCCGGTCCTCGCTATCAGCGGTTCGTTTATTCAACGGATAGCGGCGCGACATGGAACTATTCTGTATGGACCCCGACTGTCCCGGAAAGTGGAAGCAGTGGCATTTTTACTTGGCGGCAAAGTGCAGACAAACTCGAATTGTGGGTAAAAGGTTATGCAGCCGTCACAGAGTTGTATGCTCAAGGTTCACTTTTCCGCACGGACGATTTTACTCTCACGATTCCGAGCAACATTACGGTGCCCGCGAATGCATTTATTGTGGGGTCGTGCAGCGACACAAACTGCTATCTGCTAAATGCACGCATATCGGCAAACAATACAATTACATTCCGTTTCGGCGCACCAAACGCTGCAAGCGGGGTGCAGTATGTCCTTGGATACAATTTCTATATCGTTGTTTAAGGAGTGATACAATGGCATTTTTAACACCCGATAAGGTATACACCGAACACGGCCTCGTCATCAAAGAGAAAATCATCCCGAACGGGTCGAAACTGAAACCGAATCGCGCCTTGACGAGCGGTACGCCTCAATGGATAACGATTCACAACACGGCAGACATCAACGAAGCACCGGGAACGAACGACGCGGAGCAGTACGCAAGAGCCACGCTGAATGGCAACATGAGCGGCGTTTCGGTGCATTTCTACATCGACGAAACGGATTGCTGGCAGTTGCTCCGCGAGGACGAGATGGGCTACCATGCGGCAGACGGATACTGGGGTCCCGGGAACTGCACAAGCCTTGCCATCGAAATCATCATGGACGGGAGCGGTTCTGCCGAAGACACCGGCGCGGAAGACAGGGGCGCTCTGCTTGCCGCGATTCTGCTGCATAAGCACGGACTCGGCATCGACAGGTTGACCAATCATCATCATTGGTACGCGCCGAAGTACTGCCCGTTGTACATTCTTCCGCATTGGGATAAGTTTGTCGCCAAGGTCGAAGCCTATCTCAAGAAGATCTCTGAACCGCCCAAGTCGATTGAGGAAATCGCAATGGAGGTGATGCGCGGTGATTGGGGATGCGGCGAGGAGCGCCGTCTCAGGCTCACCGCCGCAGGCTACGATTACGATGAAGTCCAAAAGAAAGTCAACGAGATGTGGAAGGCGCTCAACCGTGCGCTCGGAGACATTGACGATGACGGCAAGGTCACGGCGGCTGATGCGAGGCTTGCGCTCCGTGCGGCGGTCGGTCTGGAACTGCTCAACGAGGAGCAGAAAAAATACGCCGATGTGAATAACGACGGCGAAATCACCGCTGCCGACGCGAGAGAAATCCTCCGCATCGCAACGGGACTCGGAGATGATTCCAAATGAAAAACATTGCCTTGGCTTGTATCGGCGCGGTTGGTTCTTCCATTGCCGCGATCTTCGGCGGCTGGGATGACGCAGTCCTGACGCTCCTTATCTTCATGCTCCTTGACTATTTGAGCGGCTTAATTGTTGCCGGAGTGTTCCACAAGTCACCGAAGACTAAGAACGGAGCGCTTGAAAGTTGGGCGGGTCTGAAAGGTCTGTTCCGCAAAGGCGGTATCCTGTTGGTCGTACTCATCGCGGCACGGCTCGACTTGCACCTCGGCACCAATTTTGTGCGGGACGCGGTGGTCATTGCGTTCATTGTCAACGAGACTCTGTCCATCATCGAAAACCTCGGTCTGATGGGCGTACCGATCCCTAAAGTCCTCATCAACGCAATTGAAGTCCTTAAACAGAGGAGCGAAGAAACTATCCCGCCCGAAATGGAACCTCCCGACGAGGACAATTCCGACGAATAAGAGAGGACGACTCCGACGAATAAGAAAAGACCGTCTTACATCGAGGCGGTCTATATTTTTAGGGGTGCAATAAGGGGTGCAATAGAAATCACTTTTACTCACTTCTGCTCACATTTTTGCGGTTTGCCCAAATTCCGGAATCCATTGGTATACAATGGTTTTTGGCTATATGCCAAGCAATTCTCGATGTCTTAAATAATGCCATGATTGTCCCATGATCGGGACAGTAAAATTCCGTCATACCAAGGTTTTTTGGCGTTCGGGGTGCAATAGGGGTGCAATAGAGTTGATGGCTTCGGTCACGGATTCCTTTGAAACATGGACATATCGGGCCGTAGTTGCTATTGTAGAATGCCGCATTATCTCTTTGATTGTGTTGATTTCGGTATCGTTGCTTGCGAGGATCGTGGCAGTCGTGTGCCGACAGGAATAAGGCTTGAGAGATTCACGGCACCCGCTCCGTTTCAGCATGGCTGCGAAGTCCTCTCTGAAATGGCGTTCGGATCCTTTATATAATTTTCCGTCTGTAGACTGCATCAACGTGGTCAACACCGGCACGATGTCCTCCGGGATGGTTATGGGCGTTTCTCTGCGTTTGTCTGTTTTTAAGCCAATGCCACGGATTTCCCTTCTTTTAAGGTTTATATCCCCTTTTTTGAGCAATAACGCTTCTCCCGGCATCATTCCTGTATAAATCATGAGGAGCGCAAATCCTGTGAATACATTGCCATTTTCATAGTCACTCCATAAGCGACAGACCTCTTCGACCGTGAACGGGTCGTTCCGGGTCTGCTCAAGAGTCGGCAGAACAAGGTACGGCGTGAAATCGGTCACGGCAATCTTGTCGGCAATCGCGACCTGAATCAGGTGCCTTATTAAGGTTTGTATGTCTCGCGCCGTGTAATAAGATGTTGTTTTAGCCGTTATAATCTCCTGTACGCGGGATAATGTGAGGTCGGCAATGTCGCAGAAATGGATCTCCTCAATGCGTTCGTAGGCTTTTTTCATTCCGCGCTGTGTCGAGCCTGCGAGTTTGAGCATACCGTTTCTGCTCCAATATTCCCACAATTGGCTTATCGTCCTCTTCTCAGGCGGGTCAATCATAGCGCGGAGCATCGGCAGATAATTGATGGCATCCGTCTTTGTGCGGAATCCCTTCTTGCGCTTTATTTTGCGTTTGCGTTTTCCGTCCTTATCGAGATAATAGCCAAGAGTAATGGTCGCCGTCCAGGTCGCGCCGTCCTTATACACCGAGCCTTGCCCGTTGCCCCTTGATTTTGCCTTGCTCATTTCGTCACACCTCCTTCGCTTGACCCAATTCATATATAATGGTATAATAATTGTATAACGCGGCTGGCCATTCCGCGTTTGCCTCCTCAACCCCGCCGGTTTTTGCTCTCCGGCGGGGCTTTTTTATTGGACGCGAGAAAGAAACCAAACCGCTTTGCCGAGGATCTTGACATCGGACATCTCCGCGCCTTCGACCTCAATTGGCTTGTACAGGGGATTCTCTGCCCTTAATTCGATTCGGTTAGGATAAACATACACTTTTTTTAACGTGGCTTCCGTGCCAATGAGGACGGCTGCGATCTCTCCGTTTTCGACCGTCTCCTGTTGACGGATGTAAACAATGTCTCCGTCAAAGATCCGCGCATTAATCATTGAGTCGCCTTTGCACCGTAATGCAAAATCAGCCTTGACGGGTTCGGGCGTGTCGATATAGGACTCTATGTTTTGGTCTGCGAGGATCGGTATGCCGCAGGCTATTGTGCCGAGAAGGGGGACGCGGTGCATCAATTTCCTTTGCTCATTGTCTTTCGTGTTTCCTGTGAGCAAATATCCCGGTGTTGTATTGAGCGCGTTCGCAAATGCCAAAATCTTGCTTTGGTTGATGTCGCGGAGTCCCAACTCTATTTTGTTTACCGCCGAAGCCGTCTTGAAGCCGACCTTTTCAGCAAGCATTTGTTGAGATATTCCTTGTTGTTCCCGTAGTTCTTTTATTCTCTCATAGATAGTCATTTTGTATACCTCCCAATAACAATATAACAAGCCGTAGCCAAATTGTCAAGAATTTTTGAAAAAGTTCAAAAAAAGTATTGACAAAGTGGCTTTTCTGTTGTAATATGTCCTCGTAGCCAAAATGGCTATATTGAAGGAGGTGGGACAATGACGAATACAAAGAATCTGAAAGCACAAATCATCTTAAACGGATACCGTCTGAAAGATGTGGCAAAAGAATTGGGCATTACTCCGCAAGGATTAAGCGCGAAAATCCATAACAAATCGGAATTTCGGGCAAGCGAAATCCAAACTCTTTGCAATATTCTTCACATCGAGGATAAGGACGAGTATTTTTTTTGCGCGTGAAATAGCCAACTTGGCTAAAAGGAGGTCAATATGAAAGCCATCATCATCACATTAATCATCTGCCTGACCGTTATCATCTGCCTGTTTACGATTGCGGCAATGAAGGTCGGGTCGAGGAAGTAAGAAAAGAGGCAAACGATGGAAGAGCAAGCCAATTACATCGAAGCGGCGAGGCTCATCACGAAATGCGATGAAGAACGCCTGCCGTACCTACTCGCCGTTTTGCGACAGGGCGGCTTAGAGATCCCGGAACCGGAGCGGCACGAACCGAAGAAACTTGACGCAAAACGGGTCGTTGAGAGAGCAAAGACATCGAGACAGGGCAGACGGACTACTCCGGTGCGAATCGACAATGACGCAATGATGCTGTGCCAATCAATCCGGCTTGAGACGGGCCTTTCGCTGATGCAGATCGCGACCCAGTTGATTAAGTTAGGGTCGGAATATCTCAAGGAGGATGACGCGCAATAAGGACTTGCGCCAAAAAGTAAAAAGAAGAAAGGAATAGAAGACATGGAGAACGAAAAAAAATACCTCGTCTCGGTCGGTTCGTTTGCATCAGAGCGCAGTGCAATTGACCGTGCTGAGTTGTGTAAGCGCAGCGGCATTATGGCTGAGGTCAAGGACCTCGGGAACAACGACATGGGAAATCTGACCGCCGCAGTCCTGCTGATTGCGGAGAAACTAAAGTCCATTGACGAGCGACTGCAATCTTTTGAGGGTGTCGCCGCCAGAGAAAAAAACGTCGATCAAGCGGGAAAAGGCGAACTTTGGAAATTCCTTGTGCAAAAACGGTTAGAAAGAAAGATCTCTATCCCACAACTTGCTCAAATGACAGGGCTCACAAGAACCTACCTCTACTCGTTGGAAAAACCAACCACAACTATCAAAAAAATTACGCCTGCACTCAGAGTAATTGCAATGGAACTCGGCTTCAACGCGGAAGAATATGAGCAGTTTATCTAAGGAGGTACGAGGAATGCCGAGATTTATCTACGGAATGCGTCTTCGTCCCTACTCGATAGGATGCCAGCCTAAAGGCGTCATCGAAGTCCGTGACGGAACAGACCGCTATCACAACATCATCGTGTATGCGTCAAAACTGCCATTAAAAGACGAGTTGCATTACGACCTGGATTATATCGGACAGGAGCGTGACGAGCCGTGAACGCCAAGAAAACCGAAGCAATTCGGGCCGTCAAGGACAAGGACGATGTTTACCTCACGACTCAGGAGGTCGCCCCGATCCTCGACGCCGACCCGAACACGCTGCTGATGACGGCACGGGAAAGACCGGAGCAGTTTAAAATTCCGCATACGTTCATAGGGAAACGGTTGATTTTCCCTAAGGGTCCGTTTTTGAGATTCATGGGGATAGATTAAGGAGGCTAAAATGAGCGAATTTTACATGACATTGACTATCATCTGCTTTGCCATTGCAGCCCTGATCGGGCTTGCCCTTTTGGCGACGTTCGACCTGTCCGGCGCGGCGCGTCAGCACAGAGAGGCGCGGCAGATCCGGGCGGCAAGAAAGACGATTGAACGCTATAACCTCGACCGGGTGCTGACGGAAGCAGAACGGAAGGCAGTCGTTTTGGAGTACCTTAACGACACCGGGAAGGTGCTGACGAGGGGAGGCGGGGTCGGATGAAAGTCCTTATCGCTTGTGAGGAATCGCAAACCGTCTGCAAGGCGTTCCGGGAACGCGGACACGAAGCATACTCTTGCGACATCCAAGAGGAGTCCGGCGGGCATCCAGAATGGCACATCATGGCAGATGTCATCCCGCTCCTGAACGGGAACTGCACATTCACGACGAGGGGGGGGCAGACCGTGACGATTGACGGCAAGTGGGATCTGATTATTGCACACCCGCCG
>Ga0247611_10003486_pt1 | contig 23251 bp, 17 predicted proteins | sample 177DNAGHGhighgp2_FD_192422 | JGI IMG/M metagenome (GOLD analysis project Ga0247611, IMG submission 192422) | Sheep rumen microbial communities from Palmerston North, Manawatu-Wanganui, New Zealand - 1770 DNA GHGhigh gp2 | ecosystem: Host-associated > Mammals > Digestive system > Stomach > Rumen... | reverse complement strand
ATTCTTCAATGTTCATCCTACTTATTGTTTTTGTTGAATCACGAGGAACTTTTCCTCTCCAATGAGTGCAATCGGTGGAAATTATAATAGTCTGCGCCGATAAAACTATCTTTTCACCAATTTTGTGGTTCCTGTTCCCTTAGCCGTTTGAAGCCGGCACAAATACACGCCTGCCGGGAAACGGGCCATGTCGAGTTCCTCAATATGAAGACCTGCCGACTGATTAGAAAAAACTTGTTGCATCACAACGCGTCCCATCATATCCATAATCGTGATGGCAACGGGAGACGCCTCTGTCAACTGATAACGCACTACAACTTTTTCGCTCACCGGATTGGGATAAACCCGCATGGTTGCAATGTGTGGCTGGTCTTCCACGCCTACACCATCGTCCAGTCCCGCATACTCGGCCAGCATGGCCAGATTATACCGTGCCACATCGGCATGATAGGCGTAATTGTTGGAGTCGGCCACATCATGGTCGGTGTGGTAAGAGGTGGAAAAGGTGTATTCTATGGCAAAGACCGCTCGGAATCCATTTTGGTAATAGGCGTAGCTGTCGCTGGCACGGGCGTTGTTGTTCTCACTTGAGGAGGGAATATAGGGGTCGATATCCGTGTATTGTGCGCAGATGTCGGCGGCACGGCTCACCACATCCAGCGAGTTGTCATACCAATGCAGCATCATTCGCCAATTGCTGTCGGGTTGGAAACCCACCATGTCGTTGTTGATCATAACGGCGATTTTTTCGCCTGTAGCGCTACGCTTCTGAGCATCGTGGTAACTGCCGAAAAGACCGAGTTCTTCCCCGTCGTATGCCATGAAGTGTATATCTCTGTTGAAACGGAGATTGTTCTCATGGCAGATGCGCGCCATTTCCAGCATTACGGCGACCCCGGAGGCATTGTCGTCAGCGCCTGGCGCCATCTCAAGCAATTGCCAAGTCTGATGGTCGTATGAAATGGCATCCAAATGGGCACCTATCAGCACCAACGAATCATCTTTGGCATTGACAGCGGGCAAAACACCCCTTACATTGTAGAAATCCTGATCATACGCCCCCACAAGCCAGTTCTGTCCTGCTTGGTGGAATGTGTCAATCTTCGCTGTTATGCCATAGTTGTTGAGACGGTTTGCGATATATTCCGCCACTGCTTGGTTGCCGCCCGGGCGCAGGGCAAACCGACTTTGGAAGTTTTGGAGGTCGGTGACCGTCTGTAGGAGGCTGTCGGCGTTGATTTGTGGCAATAGCGATTCCAGGTTCATGCTTTTCTGGGCCATAAGGGAACCTGTCCACAGGGTGCTTGAAATCAACAACAGGGAAAAAATCTTTTTCATATTATTCAGGATAATTGCCATTATTCATTAGTTTGGCGACAAAAATAGGATATTTTCTGTTATCTCATCATTTTGTGAATACTTATTTGGATTTTTTATTCTTCCACTCTTTTTTTCAGTTATTTTTGCAACTGAAAACAAGTTGTGGATGAAAACAATTTATTCTTATGATGACAGAAGCATTTCTACACTATTTGTGGAAGCACAGATTGTTTGATTTTATGAATTTGAAAACAACGGCCGGCGAGCCGCTGCAAATCATTTTTCCTGGTTATCATAATACCGACGCGGGTCCTGATTTCCGGCAGGCCATTGTGCGGATTGGTGCGATGAAATGGGCGGGTGATGTGGAAATCCATATCCGCAGTTCCGATTGGTACAGGCACCACCATCAGGCGGATGAGAAATACTTGTCGGTGGCCTTGCATGTGGTGTATGAGCACGATTGTGAGGTGGAACGCAAAGACGGGGAATACTTTCCCACTTTGGAATTGAAGGACTACATCCCTTTGGAAATGTTCACCCAATACCAGCATTTGGTTTCTTCGCCGCTGCAATTGCCTTGTTTCTCGTATCTTACGGATATGGAGCTGATTCACTTCCGTTCTCTGATGTCGTCGATGGTGATGGAACGCATGCTGCGCAAGCAGGAGGATGTGCTCCGTATGCTGGGGGAGTGCGGAGGCGACTGGAAGGAGACGCTGTTCCACCTTCTGGCTGCCGGTTTCGGATTCAAGACCAATGTGCCTGCTTTTGAGCTGTTGGCTAAAAGTTTGCCGCTGAAGGTGTTGGCCAAGCATGCGGACTCGGAAGCGCAGACAGTCGCGCTTATCTTCGGTCAGGCGGGGATGTTGGAACGCGCTGAGGTGGACGACTATTACGATTCGCTGAAATATGAGTACGAATACTTGCGCTATAAATATCAACTGGTGCCTATCGGGGAGCATCATTGGAACTTATTGCGGCTTCGTCCGCCCAATTTTCCGTGTGTGCGTTTGGCGCAATTCGCCGCCTTGATGCACGCTTCACCCGATCTGATGGCTTTTTTTCTCAATTCCTCGTCAGTTTCCTCGTTGAAAAGGGTGTTTTCCGTGAACGCTAACCCTTATTGGGAAACGCATTATCATTTCGGGAAAAGCACTATTTTGAAGCATAGTGCCATATTGGGTGATATGGCTATCAATCTATTGATTATCAATACGGTGATACCATTCCTGTTTGCCCATCACCGTTTCTTTGGCAATGAAAACCAGTTGGAGCAGACGCTGGCATTGCTGGAGGAACTGCCTTTTGAGAACAACAAGCGGACAAGGGATTATGCTCATACGCCTTTTCCCCGGCAGAATGCCATGGATTCGCAGGCGCTGTTGGAATTGTCGCAGTATTATTGTTCGCCCAAACGGTGTCTGGAGTGCGCCATCGGGGAGAGGATTGTGCGGAATATACGATCCGATTCAAGTTGATGAACAGTAGCGCTACAGTTGCCCGATTTTCTCCACGAACCGGTCAATGTCGCCAGCCCCTATGGTGAGCAGCACTTCGGGTTTGTGTGCTTGCAGGTAGGGGAGGAGTTCTTCTTTGCCGAGAACCCGTTTGTTGGGATTGTCTATGAGCGAGAGCAGGTATTCGGAGGTGATGCCGGGGATGGGTTGCTCACGCGCTGGGTAGATGGGCAGCAGAATCACTTCGTCTAACTGCGACAGCACTTCCGCAAACTGGTTGGCAAAGTCGCGGGTGCGACTGTACAGGTGCGGTTGGAAGATGCCACAGATGTGTTTCTCAGGATATATCTTGCGCACAGCGGAGATGAAGGAGTGCATCTCCTCGGGGTGATGCGCGTAGTCGTCGATGTAGATGAAATCCTCGCGGTCCACGATGTAGTCGAAGCGGCGTTTCACGCCGGCGAAGGTGCGGAGTTTGTCGGCAATCAGAATGGGAGTTGCGGGTTTCACGGCCGGGTGCTCCGATTTGAACAGTTCGAGCAGGGCGGCCACAGCGGCGGTGGCGTTGAGCACATTATAGAGTCCGTTGGCACGGAGTTGCAGCTGCGGCATGATTCCATCGGGTGTGAGCAGGTCAAAGGTGGCGCAGTTGGGGGCTAAATGTATGTTTTCTGCCTGATAATCAGTGTTTTTGCCAATGCCATAAATCAGTTTGTGCGGGTGCTCGATCTGGTCGGCGATGGACTCCTCTACCAGCACGGTTTTCGATTGAGTGGCATATTGTTGGAAGGCGGCCACCAGATTGTCGCGCGTTCCGTAGATGTCCAGATGGTCGGCATCCATGGAAGTGATGATGGCTACGGTGGGGTGCAGGGTGAGGAAGGAGCGGTCGTACTCGTCGGCTTCCGCCACAGCGGCCGCGGGGTTGGCGCCGAGCACCAGGTTGTCGTGGAAATTCTTGGCAATGCCGCCGATGAAGCCGGCGATGCTGACCTCCGGAGCGAGCAGGTGTGCCACCATCGAGGTGGTGGTGGTCTTGCCGTGCGTGCCTGCCACAGCTACCGCCGGCAGTTGCTCGGTAATGTGCCCCAGCACTTGCGAACGCTTGTACAAAGGGATGTTATTTTCTGTAAAATATTGGAATTCAGCGTTTGTCCGTGGAACTGCGGGCGTGTAAACGGCGAAGTCAATGTCGTGTGGTATCTTGTCCGGATTGTCGTCAAAGTGAATAACGGCGCCTTTTTGGGTAAGCATGTCCGTGATGGGCGATGGGGTGAGGTCATAACCATAGACCTCGTCGCCTTCGGCCAGGAAATACTGTGCCAGCGCGCTCATGCCGATGCCGCCGATGCCGAGAAAATAGAGTTTTTTATTTGTCATAGATCAGAAATACGGTTCTACGGTTCTTGGCCCTGCCGATGGCGGTGTTGTTGTCGGCGATGGGCTGGCTTTCGCCATAACCCTTGTAGCGGAGCCGGTCGGCGGGGATGCCTTTGCTGAGTACATGGTCGTAAACCGCCTTAGCGCGCAGTTCGGAGAGCTTCAGGTTGGCGTCGTCATTGCCGATGTTGTCGGTGTGTCCCTGAATCTCCACTTTCACCGTGGGGTTGTCTTTCAGGAACTCCACAAACAAGGCGATGATGACCTTGGAGGCCTGGGTGAGCGTGTAGGAGTTGGTTTCGTAATAGATGTCGCGGAGGTCGCACACCTTGCCGGTTTCGATGGCCTTCACTTCCGCATCTTTGGTCACCACCGGCGCGTCCATCTGCTCTGGTGTGATAATTTGCGAGTCATAGGAGTGCCCCTCTTTCTTTACGGTGAGGATAACCGGTTGCGGGTCGTCCTTTTTCACTTCCGTGGCCACAGCGTAATTGCCGCTGTTGGCGTTCACAATGCCCGTGGCGATGACATTGGTGGCGGTGTCCCGAATCTCTACGGTGGCGCCTTCCAGGTCGCCGTCATCGGCGGTCACCTTGCCTTTCACAATCATCATCACATGCGGGCGTGCGGCCTCGTACAACTCGAACTCATAGATGTTCCAGTCGTTGTTGTCGATGTTGTTGGAGGAAAAGTAGCCGGTTTTGCCGTCCAGACTGACGAAGAAATCGACCTCGTTGTTTTCAGAATTGATCGGATATCCGATGTTGGTGGGCGCGGTCCAGCGGTTCTTTTCATCCAGTTTGGAAAAGAAGATGTCCTGTCCGCCCATGCCGTCGTGTCCGGAGGAGGAAAAATAGAGCGTTTTGCTGTCGGTGTGCAGGAATGGCGACCGTTCGTCCTGAGGCGTGTTGATGGTGGGACCAAGGTTCACGGGCTTGCGCCAGGTGCCGTCGCTGTTGCGTTGCGAGAACCAGATGTCGGCGCCGCCATAGCCGCCCGGACGGTCGGAGGCGAAGAAGAGCACTTTGCCATCGGAACTCAACGATGCCTGCGATTCCCATGAGTCGTTGCGGTTGATGTTGGATCCCAGCGATTTGGGCTCCGTCCATTCGTCATCCACAAATTCCGAGTAGTACAAGTCGTAGTTGTGGTAGCCGTTAGTCGATACCAACTTGGTGAAAATGAGCATGTCGTTGGTGATGTTGATGGTGGGGCTGCCCTCACTGAGCGCGCGGTTGAAGGGGGAGGGCAGGGGGGTGCCAGCACCAAATCCGCCGCCCTTCTTGTCACTGGAGGTGAAGAACTCCTTGCTTACCTTTTCCCCGTGACTGAACGGTCCCTGGTCCACCACATCCTTGCGCCGGGTGAAATAGAAGTGCTCACCATCGGGGGAGAGCGTGCCCAGGTACTCATCATCCGAAGTGGAGATGCCGGACACGGGCTTTGGCTCAAAAGGCACGGGATGGTTCAGGATGTTGTCGTAGAAACGGGCTTTCCGGATGAGCAGCTGCGCCTCGCCCAGTTTGGCCGTGTCCTTCGGAGCGGAGAACAGTTCGGGGTTGTCCACGATGACGCCCGCAAACTTGATGGCTTCCGCAAAATCCTCGTTGAAGTAGGCCAGCCGCGCGGCATACAGGTTGCAATGCGGCTTGTAGTATGGGCACACATTGTACATCCGGTTGAAGGCCGCCATGGCTTTCTTGTAGTCGGTTTTGTCCTTCGTCTTGGCCTGGTACCGGTTGGCTTCTATGGGAAGGTAGTAACTAATTGCGTAATAATAGTTTACATCCAGATATTCGGGATGTTCAGATAGGATGTCGTCGTAAATCTCCAGAGCTTCCTCTTTTTTTCCGCTTTTCTGGAGATCACGGGCTTTCTTAAACAGTTTTTCCGAACTTTTATCCATGGTCTGCTCGCAAGGATCTTCTTCCTCTTGCGCAAAACCGGGCAGTGCGCAAAAGAGAAGAAAGAGGAAAAGCAGCAGACGGGGTTTCATAAATAGCAGAAAAACAGTTAGTTCTCTTTAATTACGGTCTCACCGGCTTCGATGATTTTGAAGAAGTCGTCGGCTTTGAGGGAGGCACCGCCAATGAGACCGCCGTCCACATCCTGCTGGGAGAAGAGTTCGAGCGCGTTCTTGGCGTTGCAGCTGCCGCCATAGAGGATGTAGGTGTTGACCGCCATCTCGGTACCGAATTTCTTCTCAATGAGGGAACGGATGAAGGCCAGCATCTCCTGTGCCTGGGCCGGAGTGGCGGTTTCGCCGGTGCCGATGGCCCAGATGGGTTCGTAGGCGATGATCACACGCTCCATCTGTTCGGGCGTGAGTTTGTAAACGCTCTCTTCCAGTTGTTTTTGTACGATTTCAAAATGCTTGCCCGACTTGCGTTCGTCCAGTGACTCGCCGCAGCACATCACCGGCACGATGTCGTTGGCCAGCAGGCGAAGCATTTTCTTCAACACGATCTCATTCGTTTCACCAAAATATTTTCTTCTTTCAGAGTGGCCTACAATGCAGAAGGACACATCCATGCCGGCCAGCATCTCGGCGGAAACCTCGCCCGTATAGGCGCCGTTCTCGTATTCGCTCACATTCTGCACGCCGGCGTAGAACTGGCTGCCCTCCTCGTTGGCATGGTCGGTCACCAACTCGGCATAGACCAATGGCGGGCAAAGCACAATCTCCGTTTCAAAATTATAATCCGCAAGTTTTTCTTCGATTTCACTGATAAGATCCTCGGCTTCGTCGAAGTTCTTGTTCATTTTCCAGTTTCCAATAACAATTTTAGGTTTCATAATGATATAAGTGTTTTAAATTGATAATCTTATTTTGGAAGGTGTAAAAATCCAACACGGTTGCAAAAATAATAAAAATGACTGGATGTTCAAATTTTGTTTTATTCAAAAATTCCTTTCACCCTTCCCCCCTTGTACCTGATGCACCCCTTTCGCCTATTTTTTGTATCTTTGCCCGCATTTTAAACATGACGATTATGCGATACAAACCACTGCCTTCACAGTTTTACATCCGCAACCGCAAGAATGTGGTGGGCGAGATGGAACGCAACTCCATTGCCGTGCTGGTTTCCCACGACGAGTATCCGCGTTGCGGTGACACGACCCAGCCGTTCCGCCAAAATTCTGATCTGCTGTATCTTTGTGGTATTGACCAGGAGGATACTTACTTGACCTTGGCGCCGTGGCACCCCAATCCGGCATATCGGGAGATTTTGTTCATCAAGAATCCGTCGCCGGAGAAGATCGTCTGGTTCGGGCACCGGTTGAGCAAGCAGCAGGCAGCCGAGTTGAGTGGCGTGCAGACCGTGATGTTTGTGGAGCAGTTTGAGGGTGTGCTCAACGACCTGATGATGCACGCCGAGCATGTGTACCTGCATATTCCGGAGGATCCGCGCATCAAGCCCGACTATCCGACACACGAAGTGCGCTTCGCCAAGCAACTCAAAGCCGATTATCCGTTGCACGATTTCCGCCGTCTGGCGCCGATCTTGTATCCGCTGCGCGCGGTGAAGTCGTCGGAGGAACTGGTGGCGATGAAGTATGCGTGCGACATCACGCGCAAGATGTTCGAGAGTGCCTTGAACACTATAGCGCCGGGCCGCTACGAGTACGAGGTGGAGGCCGCCATGACCTATGAGCTCATCCGCAACGGTGGCACCGCGCATTCCTTCGCGCCCATTGTGGCCGCCGGAGCCGACACCTGTATCCTGCATTATATCAAGAATGACAAGATTATGAAGGACGGCGATCTGTTGCTGATGGACTTCGGCGCCGAGTACGCCAACTATGCCGGCGACTGCTCGCGAACGGTGCCCGTGAACGGCAAGTTCACGCCCCGCCAGAAGCAGGTTTACGAAGCGGTTCTTTCCATCTATAAAGAAACCATTCCCAGATTCAAACCCGGCATGACGATTCACAAAATCAATGATTTCGTGTTCAAGCGTATGGACGAGGAACTGATAAAGCTGGGTCTTTATACTTGGGACGATGTGAAGAACCAGGACCCAGATATGCCTTGTTTCAAGAAATACTATATGCACAACACCAGCCATTTCATCGGGTTGGATGTGCATGATGTGGGCCAGCGCGACTGGGTGTTCCAACCGGGTAATGTACTCAGTTGTGAACCAGGTATTTACATTGCCGAGGAAGGCATCGGCGTGCGTATTGAAACCGATGTGGTGGTGGGTGAGAAACCCATCGACCTGCTCGCCGGCACACCTGTGGAAGTGGAAGAAATTGAAAACGCCATGCGTAGGGCGTAGATTCAGAATTTAAAATAAACTCTGAACTTTGAACTCTGAACTTCTGAAAAGCATATTATCCTGCCGCAGTCTCTCCATCGTGGGGATGGCGAAGAATACCGGAAAAACGGTGTGCTTGAATTATGTCCTGGACCAGCTGCGCGCGACCGACAAAGTGATTGCGGTGACCTCCATAGGATTGGACGGAGAGAAGACGGATCAGGTGACGCAGACCGAAAAACCGGAAGTGACCTTGGCGGTGGGCACCTATTTTGTGACCACGGAATACCATTACCGCCAGCGGCAGTTGCTTTCGGAAATTTGCCAGTTGTCGGAGGACACCACCTCGCTGGGGCGGCTGGTGACGGCGCGCGTGTTGCAGGAGGGCAAGGCGATTCTGGCAGGCCCGTCATCCACTGGGCGCATCCGCACGCTCATTGGCGAGTTGCGGGAGATGGGCGTTGATCTGACCATTGTGGATGGCGCGCTTTCGCGCAAGAGTCCCGCCTCGCCCGCGGTGACTGACGGATTGATTCTGACTACGGGCGCGGCCATTGCACCGGACTTGAATTCCATAGTGTCCAAAACAAAGTTTGTCTATCAGTTGACGCAACTCTCAGAATATGAAGTGGATAATCGTGATGAACTGATGCAATATGAGTCGGGCATCTATGCGTTGGAGGAGGGTGGGGCACACCGTTTGCCCATTGCCTCGTCATTGTTGTTCACGAAATGCAAGGATATCTTGTTCAGCCATGGAAACACATTGTTTATCAGCGGTATTGTCACCGACAACATGCTCGACTATCTTCGGATGCAACCGAATGTAAAGGATATTCAGCTGATAGTCAAGGACTTCACAAAGATTTTTGTCACGCCGTTTGTGCTGCAGGGTTTCTTGCAGAAGGGTGGTCGGTTGAGGGTGCTGAAGCGTCCCAACTTGCTGGCGATGTGTATTAACCCCACATCTCCCACCGGGTTCAAGCTGGAGTCGGAGCAGTTGCGCGCCGCCTTGCGGCAGGTGGTTGGCGTTCCCGTGTACGATGTGGTGGCGATGTAATGATTTTTTTCTTATTTTTGCAAACCTAAAATTCACAAACCATGTCACCAAAAAAAGAAACCAAGAAGAATTCAAAAATCAAAGAAAAGTCGATCAAATCCAAAACCGGCATCGCCGGGCTTTGGGGGGCATTAAAAGGTAAAATACATTACAAGGACGATTCGATTTTCAATTTGGGATGGGACGTTACTTGTTAGACACCTGTGTTCTGGTGTGGCTTCTAAAAGAAGACGATCGAGTAAAGGAACTGGCGGAGGATATTAATTACTATCAAGGTGATTATGCCGTATCCATTGTTTCCATTGCTGAACTGTTGTATCTTGCACAGAGTGGGAAACTGAAAATAGATATATCTTTTAATGAACTTATAAAGCTATTAAAATCAAAGCAGATATCAGCGTTGGAAGGTAATGTGAAAACTATGGAATTCTTGTCAGAACTTCCTTTTTACAAAAAGCACACGGATCCGCTTGATCGTTTAATTATAGCTCAAGCGATTGCGGATGACCGTATTCTGATCACTGGGGATATGAAATTTAAGTTGTACAAAAAACTGCAACTTATAGCGGTTTGAAAATCCACCAAAATAAAAAAACGAAGAACAATTTGTTCTTCGTTTCTTAGTAGCGGGGGCAGGACTCGAACCTGCGACCTCCGGGTTATGAGCCCGACGAGCTACCACTGCTCTACCCCGCAATGTTTACGGCTGCAAAAATACACTTTTTTTTGTTATCCGCAATTATTAAAAAAAAATAAATTGAGTCATTGATATTTTTTATATCTTTGCACCCCCAAATTGAAAGAGGCTCTTCAGTTTGGGAATTAAGCAGTTAACCTCATTTATGAATCTTTAAAAACACCTTTTGTCCAGGTAAAAAAGGACAAATTTTAAATGTCAGAAGAATTAATTAATGCTCCTGAAGAAATGGCTGCTCCCGCAGAAAATGCAGCAGAAGTAGTAGAAACCGCAGCAGAAGTTGCAGAAAATGCAGTTGAAACAGTGGCTGAAGAAGTTGCTGAAGCAGCGCCCGCAACAGAATCCAAACCGCGCCCGAAACACGATTTCACCAGCGCCTACGGTTCTATCGAAAACTTTGACTGGGATAAGATTGACGATGATGGCGACAAGTACGCCGCTGACGAGAAGGCAAGACTCGAGGATCTTTATACCAAATCATTCAAATCCGTTGATGAGAACGCCGTTATCATGGGTAAAGTCGTTTCCATCAGCAGCCGCGAGGTGGTGGTCAACATCGGTTTCAAATCCGATGGTGTGATCAACGCTTCCGAACTCCGTTACAACCCGAACCTCAAAATCGGTGACGAGATTGAAGTTTATGTGGAAAGCCAGGAAGACGCCAACGGCCAACTCCAGCTCTCCCACAAACGCGCCCTCATCCTCAAATCATGGCAGCGCGTTAATGAGGCTTACGACAATCAGGAAATCATTACCGGTTATGTCAAAGGCAAGACCAAAGGCGGTCTTATCGTTGACGTGTTCGGTATCGAGGCGTTCCTGCCCGGTTCCCAAATCGATGTCAAACCCATCCGCGATTACGATGTGTTTGTTGACAAGACCATGGAGTTCAAGGTGGTCAAGATCAACCACGACTACAAGAACGTGGTGGTTTCCCACAAAGCCCTCATCGAGGCCGAAATCGAAGCCCAGAAGGCAGAGATCATCAGCAAACTCGAAAAAGGCCAGATTCTGGAAGGTACTGTCAAGAACATCACCTCTTACGGTGTGTTCATTGACCTGGGTGGCGTTGACGGCTTGATCCACATCACCGACCTCTCTTGGGGCCGTATCTCCAATCCGGAAGAAGTGGTTCAACTCGACCAGAAAATCAATGTTGTTATCCTCGACTTCGACGAAGGCAAGAAAAGAATCGCCCTCGGTCTCAAACAACTCACCCCGCATCCGTGGGATAACCTTGACCCGAACCTCAAGGTGGGTGACAAGGTTAAAGGTAAAGTGGTGGTCATCGCCGACTACGGCGCATTCGTGGAGATTATTCCCGGAGTGGAAGGCCTTATCCACGTTTCCGAAATGTCATGGTCACAGCACCTGCGCACCGCTCACGACTTCCTCAAAGTCGGTGACGAAGTGGAAGCTGTTGTGCTCACCCTTGACCGCGAGGACCGCAAGATGTCTCTCGGCATCAAGCAACTCATCCCGGATCCTTGGGCAGACATCATGACCAAATACCCTGTCGGTTCCAAACACACCGCTACGGTCCGCAACTTCACCAACTTCGGTATCTTTGTTGAGTTGGAAGAGGGTGTTGACGGTTTGATCCACATCTCCGACCTCTCCTGGTCCAAGAAGATCAAACATCCCGCTGAGTTCACCAAGATTGGCGAACCTATTGAAGTGGTGGTTCTCGAAGTGGATACCGAAAACCGTCGTCTCAGCTTAGGACACAAACAACTCGAGGAGAATCCTTGGGATGTGTTCGAGACTGTGTTCACCGTGGGCTCCGTTCATCAGGGTACCATTACCTCTATGAACGACAAGGGCGCTGTGGTTGCTCTTCCTTACGGTATCGAAGGTTTCGCTTTCAACCGCAACCTGATGAAAGAGGACAAGACAACCGCTAAGGTTGACGATGTGCTCGATTTCATGGTGGTTGATTTCTCCAAAGAGTCCAAGAAGATCCACCTGTCTCACACCAAGACATGGCAGGCATCTAAGGACGATGAAGAGAAGCAGAAAGAAGATGAAGCCAGAAAACAGGCCAAAGAGATTGCCAAGATTAACGAGAGCAATGTCGAGAAAGCCACGCTGGGTGACTTGGACGTTCTGCAATCCTTGAAAGAGGATCTTGAGAAAGAAGGCAGATAATCTTTCCCGAAAATAATGAAGGCGCTCTGAGCAAGGGCGCCTTTTTTTTTGTATCTTCGCCGCCGAAATTTTTAAAAGATGAAAAAGGTAATTGTCACGATAGTGCTTGCTTTGGCATTGCTGGCTCCGGCGCACGCGCAACGGTTTATCGGATACCTCGCCGCCGGCGCGAACTTCTCCCAAATCGAGGGCGACGATGTGCACGGCTTCTACAAGGTCGGCGTGAACGCCGGCCCCGGTGTCATGCTGCCTCTCGGCCGCAAACAGAACATGTCCATCTCCGCCGAACTCCTCTTCACCCAAAAGGGCTCCCGCTGCAGCTACCGCCGCGACCCCTTTGACACGCTCTTATACGCTCCCTCCATGTATGAGGATGTGAATCGCGCCATTCCCTTTGATTCTACTGTAAAATGCCGAATGTCACTGGATTACATCCAGATTCCGGTTATCTTCCGATATGAGGATATGCGCTCCGGCTGCTTTATCGGCGCCGGTTTCGCCTGGAGCCGAATGGTGCGCGCCAAGGAGATATACAACGGCTTCACCCGCACCACCAGCGTCACTTCCGGCACCTTCAAGACCAGCGACTGGACCTTCCTCGTGGATGCGGGCGTGCGGCTCTATAAGAACCTGTCACTCAATGTGCGCTGGGAATACTCCATGGTGCCCATCCGCAATATGCACTATGTTATTGGCAGATACAATGCGGAAGGCGGTTTTGATGTGAAGGATCAATGGGTGAGCAAAATGCACAACCATGTGCTGACCTGCCGCCTTACCTATTTCATCAATGAGAAATTCACGAGAAATACCAAGACCAAAAGAGACGGGACCCTCATCGGCACTAAATGGGTGCGCGAGATTCCGAATTATGATAAATAGATGTGAGACGTGAGACTTGGGATGTGAGACGTGAGACGTGGGATGTGAGATGTGAGATGTGAGATGTGAGACTTGAGACTTGAGACTTGAGACTTGGGATGTGAGACGTGGGACTTTAGACTTTAGACTTTGATGTAAGATAGATATATATACATACATAATATGAAAGAAAACCGTTTGTTGATATTTGTGCTTGCCCTCTTGGTTGGGGTAATGACATCTTGCGATGACAAAGTGCATCTGGCTGCGGATTACAAGGATATTTCGGTGACCTATGCCTTGCTGAACAAGAACGATTCCATCCACTATTTCAAGATATACAAGGGTTTCCTGACAGAGGACAATGCCGTGGAGGCCGCTTTCGACTGGAACAACATCTACTATCCGGTGGATTCCATTGAGGTTCGCCTGGAAGAGTATTCCGAGGGAGGCACGCTGCTGCGCACGGCTGTGCTGGACACCACCACCAGGGTGCAAAAACAGGACGGCGTCTTCGCCAGTCCCAAACAACTCCTTTATTATTCCACTTGGAAATTGGATCAGGATAATACTTATCGTCTGGTTATCAAGCATTTGGATACGGGTGAGGAAGTGTATGCCACCACACCTATCGTGGGCGACTTCTCCGTTCGTAACCCGCAGCAGACCTGGAATATGAATCTGGAAAAACCTTCCACCATTAAGTTTTATGCCGCTGAGCATGCCGCCGCGTATGATTTATACTTCTATTTCTATTATGTGGAGATAAACAGACATACTGGAAAGATTGAGCATAAAGTGTTGAAAAAGAAACTGAATGCGGACTTTATCCGATCCACCACGACCGGTGAGGTTTCCTTTGTGGGGTTTGTGCCCAAATCTTTCTACACCTTCATTGCGCAGAACTTGGAACCCAACGAGGATGTGGACCGCTACATCGATGCTATCGACGGCAAGGCGTATTGTTGTATGCGTTTGCAATTGTGGGCGGCCGACAAGACTTTCCTTACCTATTATAATGTCTCCACACCGGGCAGCAGTATTGTGCAGAATCGTTTGGAATACACCAATTTCGTGTCTTCCGACGACAATGCGTACGGCATTCTGGCGTCAAGGAACAGTTGTTACCGCGACCTCCAGTTCAATCCGATGGAGCACAATGAGGACACGCTGGTGAAGGGCACGGCGACAAGGCATCTCGGATTCGGTTATTACCGGAACTCTCCGCTGTTCCCGGTTGAGGAATAGTCCCTATTTGTGGCAGTTGTAACCGGTTTTGGTTAGGAACTGCTGGTGATAGGATACTCTATTGGAGAAATTCTTGAAATCTTTTTTGCTGGCGGGCGACCACACGCACTCGGCGAGGGCGCAGAGTCGTGGCAGCAGCATGTATTCGGCCTGTTCGGGCGTGTTGATGAACTCGCTCCACAGGTTGCATTGTCCGCCTAAAATGAACTTTTCCTGATCTTGGCTCAGCCCTTCGGGCATGGGCTCAAACTCGTACGCTTTCTTCAAGGTGATGAGTCCCGTCATGGCCAGCGGCTCTTTCTCCGGGTCGTTTTGGTAGTAGTTGAAGTAGCAGTGGCTGGTGGGGCAGAGGATGACCTCATTCCCGTGTTTGGCGGCGGTTTTGGCCACATCCAGACCTTGCCAGCACATCACGGCGCACTTGTTTTTCATGTCATCCGACACGATGTCGTCCCACATGATGGCTTTTTTGTCGTATTTTTTCAGATATTGTTCGATTTCATTCATCATCCATTGCTGGAGTTCGGTCTCGTCGGCCAGATGCTTGTCGGCGATGCGCTGCTGGCATTTGGGGCACACTTGCCAGTTGTCGTTGAAGGCCTCGTCGCCGCCGATGTGGATGTAAGGGTAGGGGAAGAGTTCGGCCACTTCTTTCAGCACATCCTTGTAGAAGGTGAGCACATCGTCGTTGCCGGCGCACATGATGGCTTTCGGCGGCCAGTACGGACCCACGGCCACGGTGTATGGGTAGTCGTCGCAGGCGTACTGCGGGTAGGTGGCCAGAATGGCGCTGCAGTGACCGGGAATCTCAATCTCCGGGATGATGTCGATATGGCGGGCGGCGGCGTACCGGATGACTTCGCGCACCTGTTCCTTGGTGTAGTAGCCGCCGTAGGTGGCCGGCTCGCCAGGCAGCACGGGGTGCAGGGTGTCCCAACTGTTGCGCGCGGGACGCCACGCGCCAATGGAGGTGAGTCCCGGATACTTGTCGATTTGGATGCGCCAGCCGTGGTCGTCGGTCAGGTGCCAGTGGAACTTGTTGATCTTGTAGGAAGCCAAAAGGTCAATATAGCGCTTCACGAACTTCACATCAAAGAAGTGGCGCGATACATCGAGGTGCCCGCCGCGGTAGGCGAAACGCGGGTAGTCCTTGATCTTGGCGCAAGGGATGGTGATTTTCTTGCTGTCGGCCAGTTGGTCGGGGTATGCCATCTGCCGCAAGGTCTGGAATCCGTAGAACAGACCTGCTGTGGTGTTGGCCTTAACGAGGATGTGACCGCGCTTCACGGTGAGCGTATAACCCTCATTCCCAATGTTTTTGTCCTCTTTCCCGTTGAGTTCGAAGAGGATGTAGTTGCGGTGGCTGCTGCTCTTGTCTCCCAAGTTGGGCTTTATCCCGAAGGTGCTGCGGAACATGTCGTTGATGGTCTTGGCCAACTCGGTGTCGTCGCCTTTCAGGTTCTCAAAGCAGAGAAATGTCTCGTCATTCAGCGTGAAACTGCCATGTTTCGGGGTGCATTCCACCGGTTCGGGAATGATGACGATGGGGTTGGACTTGTGGCAGCTGCATGCCAGCAGCGCGCAAAGGGAAATCAGGATCAGAGTGCGGATGTGTCTCATAAAATAGTGTTTTTGTTACGGCTGCGAAGATACAAAAATTGACAAAAGGCGGTTTATAAATATTTCAAATTTAGTGAAAAACAAGATTTTCATTTTGTAATTTTGCATATTCATAATAACTATAATGCAATATATAGCACGCTTTGGAGTTATTATAGGAAAATTTTTGGTTATGAAAAGAATACTTTTTGTCATTATTGGAATGCTGATGAGCGTGGCCGCCTTCGCGCAGGCCGAAAACGCCAAGTACTATATCGAAGGCGATTACGAGATCACCCGCGGCGACAACAACCAGTTCGTATATACGCTTTCCAACATCACATCTAAAGGCATCACCTTCACCCCGGTGCAGACGATTGTGGGACATGTGGAGGACGACGAGTCCATCTCCTTCTCCTTCGACAAGGCGCAGACCGACTACCCCGGCGGTTTTGAGGAGGGGCTTAAATTTTGGAAATGGCAGTACGACGGCAAGGACTACAAATGGCAGCGCGACAGCGAGGTGAAAGACGCCCAACAGCAGTTCAAGACCGACGGCGTGATGGTGGTGATGCTGATTCTCGACTGCAGCACCTCCCTCGGCGAGGTGAACTTCGCCAAACTGCAGAACGCCGCCATCAAATTCATCGATGTGATGTATAACGCCTCCCCCAACGGAAGCGTGCGCCTCGGCATCATCGGTTTCAACACGATGAGCAATACCGACAAGATGGTGCTGGGTATCCAACCCCTCACCGCCGACACCAAGTCTTCGATGATCCAGTTTATCCACGGCCTTACCTTATATAATAATACATCTTTATATTATGCTATGCATAAAGGTTCGGATATGATTGGGGATTATGTCTCCTCCATGAGTGTGGCCGACCGTGAGAAATACGACTATGCCTGCATGGTGTCCTTCACCGACGGCTATGACAACCACTCCTCCGACGAGCGCATCGGTATCCCTGACAAAGGCCTTGACAATCCGTATTTCCAATATGTCCGCGACAATGTGGTGGACAAACTCATTGGCGGTAAGGAACTGAAGAGTTATGTGATTGCCATCAAAGGCAACGATGTGGCGGAGGATAACAAGTTGTATCAAACGGTTTTCAAAGGGCTGGCTTCCGACAATCCGTTCTTGCTGGAGGACTTTTCCCAGTTGGAAACCCAGTTCGAGAATATGGCCAAGGAGCTGATGAAGCGTTGGCAGAATGTGACCTGCTATGTGCCGGCCGCTTACCGTGGCAAGATCCGCTGGACGCTGGGCAATGGCACTGAGACTCCGCGCGTGGAGCCCAAGAAAGAGACTCCGGCCCCGCCGCCAGCAGAACCCAAGGCCATAGGACGCACCAAGAAGAACTTCTGGGGTGTGAACGGCGCGGTGGATTTTGAATATGCCTCTGCGATGCAACCCATATTTTATACAGGTTTGGGGTTAGGTTTTGATTTTGCCGTTCCAAGAGGGAATAAAGCCTATGGTGGAATGATTTCCCTTAAATATTGCTTCGGTGGGCCGACACATGTAAATGCTGGTCCGTTGCTTTTGTTCGGCGATTATGAGAATAACACCACATTTATGTTGGGTCTTGGCCTTGATTTGCGTTTTCAAACGGCTTCAATCGAATATATGAAGATTAACGAGAAACTTGAACAAAAATTCAATAAGAGTTGGATGGGTGACAAGTGTGGTGCTGGTGCCACTTTGCGTTTGGGTGCTACCACTATTGTGAAGAATCTTTATTTCTTCACCGACCTTACTCTTGGTGGTTATAAGGCCAAGTACTGGGATCGTAATACGCAGCCTATAATTGAAATCACACCCTCTCCATATCTCTACTTCAATGTTTCACTTAATGTAGGATATAGGTTCTAGAACGAGAATAGACTATACCACGAATGCCGACTGCGCGATGCCGTCGGCGACCCACAGACCGGCTGCTGTAAGACAGAGCCGGTCTTTTTCTATGGTATAGAGCTCCGGAGCCACAACCTTGCGGAAGTGCTCCACCAGTTGCTGTCGGCGCTCCTCGCCGTGGTCGATGGCGATGGTGCGCAGGTCCACGCCTTCGGTGGTGCGCAGGCCTAACAGCAGTTTCTCGTTGTAGTGGTCCTCAAGGGTGAGCGTCTCGCTGCCCTCGCAGCCCTTGCCCTCCTCCATGTTTTGGATGTATTGCTCCAGGTTGGAGGGGTTCCAGTGGCGGGTGTGTCCGTCAAAAGAGTGCGCTGAAGGACCGAGCCCGAGGTAGGGCGTGTGGTGCCAATATCCGTAGTTGTGCTTCGACTCGAAACCGGGCACGGCGAAGTTGGAAACCTCATATTGGCGCAGGGTGGAGTGGGGGATCATCTCCTGCAGGATGTCGTATTGGTCGGAGGCCAGATCCTCGTCCACCGGCGCGTGGCGTCGGTTCAGAATCTGTTTGTAGAGGATGGAGTTCTCCTCCGGGGTGAGCGCGTAGCAGGAGAGATGTTTTATCGGCATGCGGAAGGCGGTTTGCAGATCCTCCCTCCACTGCTCGTTGCCGCGCTCCGAAACACCATAGATGAGGTCTATGGAGATGTTGTCGAAGCCCGCCGCCACAGCGTTCTCGATGGCTTTCACCGCCTCTTCGGCCGTGTGCCGCCGCCCCATGAAACGCAACACGGGGTCTTGGAACGACTGCACCCCGATGCTCAGACGGTTCACGCCCAAGGCGCGCAAATCGCGGCAGTAATCCGCGGTCAACTGCTCCGGATTACCCTCCAAGGTGAGCTCCTTGACATTGGCGGAATCGAAATTTTCGGAGATTTTCTCCAGAATTCTTCCCAAATCTGCAATTTCCAACTTGCTGGGAGTGCCTCCTCCGAAGTAAATGGTGCGCAGTCCGCCGCCCCGAAAATAATCGCGCCGCAAAGAGATCTCTTTTTCTAATGCGTTTATATACTGTTCTTTGTGGTTCGTGTTTGGTACGGAATAGAACCCGCAGTAAACACATTTGCTGCTGCAAAACGGAATGTGAATGTATAGTCCTGACATAGATTTATCTTTATGCTGCAAAAATATAATTTTTCCGATACTGTTTTTTTTTAGTATCTTTGCACCCTGTTTTTTGGATTATTTTTTTTCAACATTTTAAATATCAAATTTATGGAAAACTTAGTACAGTATGTATGGATCGTTTTAGGCGCATCCATTATCGCGCTGGGTTTCGCGTTCTTCTTCTATCGCAGAATGCTGAAAGAAGATGAAGGTACTCCCACCATGCGTGAAATCGCTTCCCATGTCCGCAAGGGCGCCATGGCTTATTTGAAACAGCAGTACAAAGTGGTTTGCATCGTGTTTGTCATTCTCGCTGTGCTGTTCTTCATCATGTCGCTGTTCGATTTGCAGAACGGTTGGGTATGGTTCGCTTTCCTTACCGGCGGTTTCTTCTCCGGTTTGGCTGGCTTCCTGGGTATGAAAACCGCTACCTACGCCTCCGCGCGTACCGCCAACGGCGCACGCCAGAGCCTCAACAAGGGCTTGCAGGTGGCTTTCCGCAGCGGCGCTGTGATGGGTCTTACCGTTGTCGGCCTCGCCCTCTTGGATGTGTCCGTCTGGTTCCTCATCCTCAACTACTTCATCCCGGAGACTAACCACTTGGTTATCATCACCACCACCATGCTGACCTTCGGTATGGGTGCTTCCACCCAAGCCCTGTTCGCACGTGTGGGCGGCGGTATCTACACCAAGGCCGCTGACGTGGGTGCTGACCTCGTGGGCAAAACCGAATTCAACATCCCGGAAGACGACCCGCGCAACCCCGCTACCATCGCTGATAATGTGGGCGACAATGTGGGTGATGTGGCCGGTATGGGTGCTGACCTTTATGAGTCTTACGCTGGTTCTATCCTCTCCACCATGGCTCTCGGCGCCGCCGCTTTCGCCTCTATCGGAGCTGAAATGCAGATGAAATCCATCCTCGCTCCGATGATGATTGCTGCGGTGGGTGTGATCCTCTCCGTAATCGGTATCTTCATCGTTCGTACCAAAGAAGAAGCCAATATGACAGAGCTGCTAAAAGCCCTGAGCCGTGGTACCAACACCGCTGCCATCCTTATCGCTGTGGCTACATTTGCTATCTTCGCTCTTGTGTTCGGTACACAAGACAATATGTGGTGGCATGTGTCCCTCTCTGTGGTGGTAGGTCTTCTCGCCGGTGTCATCATTGGTAAATCTACAGAATATTACACTTCCCAATCCTTCAAGCCTACCCAAAAAGTGGCTGAGGCTTCTCAAACCGGTCCCGCTACCGTGATTATTTCCGGTATCGGTTTGGGTATGATTTCCACTGTGATTCCGGTGCTCACCATTGGTGTCGCCATCATTCTGGCTTTCTTGTGTGCCAACGGTTTCCAAATTGCCTTCACTCCCGAGAATCTTTCTCTGGGTCTGTATGGTATTGGTATCGCTGCCGTGGGTATGCTTTCTACACTGGGTATCACCCTGGCTACCGACGCTTACGGTCCTATTGCCGACAACGCCGGTGGTAACGCTGAGATGAGCGGTCTGGATCCTGAGGTCCGCAAACGCACCGACGCTCTTGACGCACTTGGCAACACTACGGCTGCCACGGGTAAGGGCTTCGCTATCGGTTCTGCCGCTCTGACCGCCCTCGCACTGCTCGCCTCCTATGTGGAGGAAATCAAGATGGCCCTCGTGCGTATCGCCGAAGGTGCCAGCAACGGCATGGCCCAAGTGGCTGAAGGCGTTGAGAAAACCGCCGAAGAGCTTGCCAACGCCAACCTGATTGACTTCATGAGCTGGTACAATGTATCTCTGATGAACCCGAAAGTGCTCGTGGGTGTCTTCATCGGCTCCATGATGGCCTTCCTGTTCTGCGGTCTCACCATGAACGCTGTGGGTCGCGCTGCCCAGAAGATGGTGGAAGAGGTTCGTCGCCAGTTCCACGAGATCAAGGGCATCCTCACCGGTGAGGGTACGCCTGACTACGCTCGTTGCGTGGCCATCTCCACAAAGGGTGCACAACACGAGATGCTGCTGCCCTCCATCCTCGCTATCCTGGCCCCGATTCTTACGGGTGTCATCTTGGGCGTGGCTGGTGTGCTCGGTCTGCTCGTGGGTGGCCTCGGCGCCGGTTTCGTGCTGGCTATCTTCATGGCCAACTCCGGTGGCGCTTGGGACAACGCCAAGAAATATGTTGAGGAAGGCAACTTCGGTGGCAAGGGTTCCGACAACCACAAAGCTACCGTCGTGGGCGACACCGTGGGTGACCCGTTCAAGGACACTTCCGGCCCGTCCCTCAACATCCTCATCAAACTGATGAGCATGGTGTCTATCGTAATGGCCGGTCTTACCGTAGCCGTACACCTGCTGTAATCAATTGGTTCACAATAGCGAAACGGTGTGCCTCGGCGCACCGTTTTCGTTTTTTTTGGATAACGATTCTAAAAAGTTCCCCATGCACCCTCTTCACCCATTTCACCCCATGTACCTCCTCATTCTCTGCGCCCTGCTTTTGTGCGGGTGTCGCGGGAAGGGTAGGGTGTGCGCCGAAGAGAAGCATGAGCTGCCGGTGATCTATATCAGCACCGGAGGGGAAATCCCATGGGAGGAGCGGTGCCCCTGCACCATCGGGTATGTGGTGAGTGGCGACTCGTTGATCCTGCCGGCCCGCATCAAGTGCCGCGGCGGGTTCTCCTCCAAGTATCCCAAGCACTCGTTCGCCCTGAAGTTCGACCAAAAGGTTGCGCTGTGCGGACTGCCCGAAAACAAAAGCTGGGTGCTCAACGCCAGCTATATCGACAAGACTTTCATGCGCCACAAGTTGTGTTATGACCTGTTCCGTATGATGGGTGACTACAACGCGGCCCCGCAGTGCGCCTACGCGCGTGTGTGCGAGAACGGCCATAATCGGGGACTCTATGTGGTGATGCAGCGGCTGAACCGGCGCTCGTTGCGGATTGGCAAGCAGGACTCCACCGCGCTGATTTTCAAGGAACCGAAAGTGTTTTATCCCGACTCGTTGCTGCCAAGGCGCGACGCCCATGATCCCAACTACCATGGGCAGACCTACCCCGAAGTGGACAAGGCCGGATATGAGGGAAAGGTGATGGACGATTTCCGCCATTTTCTGCTTACGGCCTCCGACAAAGAGTTTGAGGAGAGAATCTGGCAATGGGTGGACAGACGCAACATCATCGACTGGCATCTGTTGATCCTCTTCACCAACGGCGGTGATGGGGTGTTTAAGAACTTCTATCTGTACCGTCGTGGTGAGGGCGAGCCCTTCCGGGTGGCGTTGTGGGACTGCGATCACAGTTTTGGGCGCGACGGCGACAACGAGCTGAATATGCTCACCCGTCCCGCCAACCATTTGAAAAACATTATGTTAAAGCGCCTTTGGGCCAACGACGACTACCGCCGCGCCCTGGCCGAACGCTATACTGAATTACACCAAAGTGGCATTTTCAGTATAGCCAACATAAAAAAGATGGTGGAGCAAAACGACAATCTCATCCGCTCTGCCATCGACGAGAACGCCCGCCTCTGGGGTTACTCCGGCGAGTTTTATTTTGACGACAACACCTACGAGCAGGAGAAATCGCTGATCTTGGAGTTTGTGCCGTTGAGTTTGCGCCACATGGAGGAGGTCTTGCAAACCAATGTTCCCGCTCGACGCTGACGCGTTTCGCGGAATGGTGTGAAGGTTATGATTGAGGTTCCGCTCGACGCTGGCGCGTCTTGCGGAATGGTGAACCGTATATGGGGTAAATAAGGGGGGAAAGATTGAGATTCCGCTCGCTTGCGAGCGGAATGGTGCGTCGCACAAAGGGGAAAAAGAGGGAAGATTGGGTTTCCGCTCAACGCTAACGCGTTTTGCGGAATGGTGAACCGTATGTGGTAAATAAGGGGAAAGATTGAGATTCCGCTCGCAAGCGAGCGGAATGGTGCGCTGGCGGGCAAAGTGAGATGTGAGGGGCGGCGGCTTCGCCGCCGCCCCGCTTCACTAATATGGTGCGCTTTGCACCATTCCGCCGCCGAAGGCGGCGGAACCCCCACCGTTCCCCTTTCATTTTTTGGACTCTTCTAGTATCTCAGCAATCACCCGTTTTACCTGCTCACTGAACGGTTCGGGCTTTTCAGAAAAGCCATTCTCAGTAACCAACTCTTTCCATTCGGGGTTCCTCTTGTTGATGAGTTCAAGTTTTTCCTCTCTGCTCATGTTCT
>Ga0247611_10003485_pt1 | contig 23257 bp, 44 predicted proteins | sample 177DNAGHGhighgp2_FD_192422 | JGI IMG/M metagenome (GOLD analysis project Ga0247611, IMG submission 192422) | Sheep rumen microbial communities from Palmerston North, Manawatu-Wanganui, New Zealand - 1770 DNA GHGhigh gp2 | ecosystem: Host-associated > Mammals > Digestive system > Stomach > Rumen... | reverse complement strand
TATATTAACTTAGAGAAATTCTAGATGCGCACGTAAATATTCATGAGAGGTTTTATCATGAAAAAAGATTTATTTTTAAAAGAGCTTGAAAAAGCAGTTAGAAATAACTGGTTTCAAGCTCTACAACTAACGTTTACAATACGTAATGTTTCTGATGAAGCTTTGGCAACTTGGTGGTTTTATACTTTTACTGATTATACTATAGAATTACAACCAATTGGTAAAGCAATAATTGCCAAAGAATTCTTAGAACGATTTAATGTCGTTGTTAGAGACGTAACGGCTTCTTTTAATAGCGATCATGGGATAAAATTAGAATCAGTTTGTGTGAAACTTGCTGATGGCAATATTTATTCTATTAATGAAGTCGGATACGGTGTTGTAGAAGTAGTAAAGGAATTATACTGGTAAGATAATATTCATATAAAGGGCATGACCTCGGTCGTGCCTTTGAATGAGTATTAAATATTAAAGTTAGCAAATATTAATACTTTTACTTTTGCTAGTGCGTTTGATAGAAAACTAGCGGCTAACACAACCCTGGAAGTAGGAAGGATAGACTTCCAAAAATTTAAAAGAGAGGAGAAGCGCTATGGCAATCCATAAGGTGAAGTCATTTAATTATGAAGTTGTTTTCTTTATAAATGAAGAAACACAATTAAGGAAGACTTTTTCTGAAGCTACGAAAGCTTATCATTGGTTTGAACAAGTAAGAAAAGAAATTGAAGAGTGCAAAAATTGCAAAGCCGAATTCAATCTTTTGTTTGGTTATTATTTAGCTAATGATAAGATGGAGACTTTTGGTTTTACTAAAACAAATCAAAGGACTTTCAAAGAAGATGAATTTTACAATGAAATTTATCTTATTGCAGCGACAGAAGAAGATGCAAAGCTTCGCGATGCTATTGCTCGTGGAGAAGTTAAAATAATCAATATAATTTAATATTGATAAAGATCATGAGAGAAATCTCGTGGTCTTAATTGAATATTAAATATATGACCTGCATGTCATAAAACTACAACAAAAATTTAAAAGAAGGAGGAAAACGACTATGCTTGAAAAGGTAAAGAAAGTCCGTTTCAATGTGAAAGTGGTGCGTTTCGGTTATCCTTGTACAACAATTATAGACAGGACTTTTGATACTGCTTTAGAAGCATATCAAATTGGAAGTGGCTATAATAACCAAGATTACTTGGTAAGCTACAAAAAGATAACTGGTATCGCTGCTGGATTACCAGAATCTGGTAAATTCAGTTTCACATATGAAAAATCTGGAGTTGAAGATATCAGAATTGAAGATTATCTTTAATGATATTTTCATCCCGAAAAACCCTCTGAGAGTAGGATGGTAAGACTCTCAATTTGTTTCTGAAAAAATAATAATGAAAGGTAAGGTAAAAGAAAATGAAGAAACATGAATTACAAAATACTAATGGTACAACTGTACAAACTACTACTGAGATTACTACTCCAACTACTGAAACTACTACAACTGAAACTACAACTACTACAAAGAAGAGACATGGAACTATTATGTCTTATAAGCAATTTGTCAACATGGTAAGAGTTAGATTTGCTTTAGGTCTTATTATAGGTATTTTATTAGCTGTTGCTATTTGGGCAATAATTAGATTCAGCATCCCTGCTGCAGAACCAAAGACTATTACAATTGAAAAGGAAGTCCCTATTGTTGTCGAAAAAGAAATTATTAAAGAGGTTCCTGTTTTCGACGAAGAAGCGTTCGACGCTGCTGTTAATGCTGCTGCTAATACTAAATTTGAAGAATATAAATCAACTTATGTTCAAGAACCTACTGTTGTTGAAAAAGAAGTTATTAAAGAAGTTCCTGTAGAAAAGATTGTTGAAAAAGAAGTTGAGAAAATTGTCTATGTCGATAAAGAACCTACTCAAGAACAAATTCAAACTTTAGCTAATCAACTATTTGAAGAATATAAAGCTTCTTATAATCCTGATCCTATAACAATAGAAGTAGAAAAAGAAGTTGTTGTTGAAAAAGAAGTTGAGAAAATTGTAGAAGTACCAACTGTTCAATATGTTTTAGATACTGAGGCAATGGAAGCAAAAGCTGCTGAATTAGCAGAAGTTCTAGCTCAACAATTGTTTACAGAATATGTAGAAGGTCTTGGTGATATAATAACTGTTGAAGAAGCTCAAACTATGGCTGCAGAACAAGCAAACCTTGCTGTACAAGAATGGATTGCTAAGCAGCCAAAACTTGTCGTCACAGTATTAGACTGTGTAACTCAAGAAACAACTACAATTACTGTATCTGGAGATTTAGGAATCACAATTACTGATGCTGATTTAATGAAGATTGTTAAACAAAAGTATCCTGACAGACAAATTAATAGATATATTAAATCTTACGATGGTTCAACACAAATCGGTAATAGATATGAATTCACTTATGAATTTGTTGAAGGAAGTACTGAAATAACAAATATTCGTTTTGTTTTAGCATAATTTAGAAGAAAGGAGAAAGACTATGTTTGCGTACAAGATTATTGTAAATGGACACAATGTCCCATTCCGTAGAGGCGTCGATATGACAATTGATCGTATGATTGCTTTAATGGATGCTGTTATAGCTTTTGCTGGAACAGATGATGTAGAATTAGTTACTAAGATAACTAAATATGAATAATTTCCCGTTTAGCCCAAAGCGAGTGGACTGACCGAGAGTAAAGAGCTGCGTCTCAATACGAGTGGATCGGCCGAGAGCGGCGGGCTAACACACTTATTAATAATTAAGGAGAAAGCTATGAAAAAGAAAAGATACGTTACTGTTGTTGATGATATAAATGATCGTTTACATTTAATGGAAGTCGACAAAAATGCAACTGAAGAAGAAATACTTCAAAAATACAGAAAAGAGTCTGTTGAACAAGATCCAAAATATGATCCTTACACAGCAAGACTTGGTGTATTTGAAGGCACAATTATTGACTATATTAATACGGAGGAATAATATGCAAACTTATAATTTTGAGAAAACTATTAAGAACCAATTTGTTAAATTATCTGGTGGTGTTTGCGACACATATATTGAAACAAACATGTATTTAGATAATAAACCAATTCATCTTACATATTGTAAGAGCTATAACGCTGAGTTAATTTCAACAACTTTTGAATTTTTAAATAGATGCCCAATTTGTGGCGGTTTATTACTTCAAGGTTTAGAACGTGAAAGAAGATCTAGAACATCTAAGGTTGATTTAACAAGAAATGAAGCTGATAAACTATTTGAATATTTATCTCAGGCGAGATTAAGTGCTTGTGCTAATCTAGAAGATCAAACTAGATTAGAAGAGCTAAGAAGTTATTTGTTTGAAATTAGAACATTAAATCATGGAAAAGATATATGCACTTATATATTCAGATATTCAGAACTTGAATTAATGGCTAAATATGTAGATCAATCATCAGACTATGAAACACTTGGATATGTTCTAGATGATTTATTCAAGGAGACTGAATAATATGTTTGAAAACTTTGAATATTATTTAGAGGGCTTTAAAAGATTTGCTGAGACAGGTGACGTCTTATCTAAAAAAGAAAGAATACTTTTAGAATGGTGTAATTATTTATTAGATAACACAAAATTTAAAAATATAGTTTTAAATCGTTTCAATGATATTACATTTGAAAGTAAAAATAGAACTTTTAGATTAGAAGTTAATGATGACTACACATATTCATTATCTTATTATTATAGAAAATTATACGCAGATAATGGTAAGTGCAAAGATTATTCTACACCAGATGATGTTTATGAAAGTACTGTTAAAGGTGATTTCTATACATTAAGAAATTGGTTTAAGAAAAGAAATTATTTAAAAAGATAAAAGTGAATAGAAAGGAGGTGAATATATGCTTGATGACCAGATTAAGAAGTTTATTAAGAAGTTCCCAAAGGAAGCTGAAGAATACATCCGTGAATTTGAGAAATATCTCAAAGATTCAGACGATTTAGATGCTTGGGAAAATGTTGAAGCTATTGCTGTAATCGTTGTACAATATTTTACCAATGAAGAATGCTTAAGCTATATAACATTATATAATTTATTAAAACAAAATTTAGAATTAGAAAAGGAGAATTAAAATGAGCATTACAATTTTTAGAAAAAGAAATCAAGTAACAGGAGAAATCATAGTTAGCTATATTCAAGGAGATTTTGAATATGTCGGCGATGTATTAACTCCAGAAAATTTAATATCATTAAAAAAAACAGGAAGGACAGTTATGAGAAAGTCAACTTATGATGCTCTTCCTCACAAGGATTTAGAAAAGGAATGTTCAAGATTAGCTGGTTTTGAATGTTCAATCGATGTAATCGAGCATCCACATGAGGTTGCAGAGTTCGTTTCAGAACCAACAATTAAAGTATATAAGACACCACATTATTACATAATCAAAGATGGCGTTGATTATAAGTTATTTAATTTCAAAGAAGAAGTTGGCCAATTATCTATTGAAGTTATAGATAAATTAAAGAAGGCAGGCGTTGATACAGACCTATTCAAGATGAATTCAAAAGAATCTATGAACGCTAAAAGATTATTGGCTGACAAATATCACATTGACATGTCAAGACATGAAATCAAAAATTATGAATGGTAAGAGGAGGAAAGAATATGAGTAAAAAGTACCATGATTCAATTATTGATAACAGAGAAGGCGAGAATAAGAATCTAGATAGAGAGGATTTACTAGGAATCTTAATAAGAAGCCTAAAAGATCCAAAAGTTTTAGATGAATATGAAGATGAAGAAATCACTATTCATTATGAATCTTTAACTGTTTGGGGAGATCAAATTTATGCAGCCTCTTGGGACGGCCCAGCAGAGTATGATGAAATAGATGATTATGAATATGATTACGAGCCTGATTTTGACAGATTAACAGAATATTTATACGATCGTCTACTTGACGACGAAGAAATTGTTAAAATCATTACAGATTTTGATGATAGCACAGTAGCAGATTGGGTAAGTAAATTTGTAGTAAGTCTTTCTTTATTATATGAAGAAGATGTTGTTGATTTATTCTGCGAAGACGCTGAAGAAGGAGCTCAAGAAGACTTCGATGAAAAACGCGAAGATGCTGACGCAGACGCAGCAGAAGCGGCAGCAGAAGCCCGCTGGGAGGCAATGTTGGATCGTTATGACTTATGATTATGTAATTAAAGAATCTGAATTTTATACAGACGATTTAGAAGTGATCTATACTCATTTAAGAAACTACAATGACGATTATGAGTTTGATGAAGATAATGAAGAGATTATAGTTCACTGTAAATCTGAAACAGAATATTGTGATTTAGAAGATCTAATCACGAAAATACGTCAGAGATAATTGAATATTCACGAAAGGAGCATAAGGTTTATACTTTGTGCTTCTAGGTGAGTATTCAATTATACTCAAATATGACTGAAAAGGAGTGATGTTATGGTAGTATCAGTGGTATGTCGTGATTAGTATCAATAGTGCTGGCACAACAATTTTAACAGGATCATGTATTATTTTAAGATGTGGTGGTTTCTATTTACTAGATATACCACTTTATTTATTAAGACAGCACATGATTTTATAAAATTGTAGCGCGCGTTCGGAAAGCCAGAAAGGATTTTTAGAAATTCTAAAAATTTTTAAGAAAAAACGAATGCGCAGAAAAAATGGCGAAAATTTGGAAAAGGAGAATTAAAATGAGTAAAAAAGAAAAGAAAGCCGTTAAAGAAGAAAGACAATTTAATAGTATGAAAAATCGAAAAGAGGGTAATCCAAAAAAGAATTACCACGTAAAGAATTTGAAGCATATGATTGCTGCAATGGTTGAAACAGCATTATATGACGAAGATGAAATTTGTATGTCTGACATTAGGTCTGCACTTGAACAACAAACATTAGGAAAATAGGAGGAATATAATAATGAAGAAACTTAATGTTACAAGTATTGAAGAAAGAGTAAAGGAATTTAAGAATCGTGATTATGTACTATTATCAAATAGTGGCGTAATGCACACATGTCATGGAGAACAAGTAAAAAACTCTTGGATTAAAACCAGAGAAAAAGCTATTGAAAACATGGGCAAGCTTAAAAAGAAGCTTAAACCAGATTTTATTGCAATTGATCAAGATTACTCAATTGATGGATATGATATAAGAGTTGTTGAGAAAGAGAATCCAAAAGATTCTTATCTATCAATAAATATTATGCAAGCTTTAGACTGCTATAGGGTCTCTGATTTCAATAACAAGAGAAGACGACAAGTTATTGTTAATATTGCAGAAAAACAAAATACTTGGTATTCAGATGAGACAATTTATCCATTATATTTAGAAATAAGAATATATAAGGATAAAAAGATTGCTTACGTTCTTGAAACTAAATATGGTAAAAATTTAAATAATAGCATTTTCTATGTATTCACAGAAAACTTTGTCAAATGTGATGGAAATTGTTATTATAAAATAAGAAATCAAAATATAAAAACATATAACGAATTTAATTATCAACAAGTTAAAGCAGATATTGAATCTGAAATTGGTAGAGTCGTTGTAGAGTCTGATGAAGAAATTAGAAAATTTGCTTTTAATGATACAATTAAAGGTCGTTTAATTGAAAGAAGAGTTGGTGTTTGGGGAACAGATTTAAGAAAGAATATTATGGGAGAGTCTAACGACAGACATAATGTTAAAAACTTTACTTCTGAAACAAAAGAGCTAATAGAAAATTTCTTTGATTATAATTCTGATAAAAATGAGAAATATAGAGACGCTTTTGACGCCAAATACTTAAGAAGCTTAGACGGATATCACAATAGAGCCTGTGGCTCAGGTATTATATCTTTCGATTTCTTAGAATGTTGGTTATTAGTTAAACCAATCAGAGAAAAGAAAGTTGTAGAGGATGATACAGAAATGGATATTGAAGAACTATATGAAACAATGGTTGATAGTATTAATGAAGAATATCCAGAAAAATTTAGTCACGGAGAGAATAGGAGAGACGTAGCCTTCTGGCAACGTATAAACGACAGATATATTTGTTGTTTATATTATAAATATACTCCAAATAATAATTCTTGGTACGAAAGAAATCATAAAGCGATCTTTGCGTTTGATTTAAAGAAGGGTTCAAGAAAATTTGGTTATATTGAAGGTTCATATGTTGAACAAAGAATTCCAAGCTTAAATAATCAAATATTAAATTATATGAATATTGGAAAGAAACAAGAATATGATAGTGCTCGTAGAGAATATGTATCAAGAGGAGAAACTGAAATTCTTGTAATTGGAGACTTAACTCCTGTTGAATTGTTTGCAAAAACAAATATTGCATATCTTGTGGAAAATCTCGAAGAATTAAAATTTAATCCTATTTTAAATCTATCAGATGGTAGATGGAGTGGAAAAGATTATTCTTTAGAAAAAGAAAGATTTGCTAATATTTATGATGCTCAAATCAGTATGTGTTATTTAATAATGCTAGCAACAACTGGAAATGCTTGTCTTGAACAATTGTTAAAGAGTAAATTGTTTAAACTTTATTTCTTCGGTCTAGAATCTGAATTAATAGCAAGGAATGATGGGTCAAAACCATTGTTTGACATTGACAAGAAACATCGAGCAAGATATAGAGGAGACTACAGTTACAACATTGCTTATCACGGTAAAGCTAAAAATCTTAAAACAATGTTTGGCTTAAGCATGAATCAAATGAGGAGTATCGAAGATATGATCACTATTAATGCAGAGGCTATTAAGGATAGGTATGGAAACTCTGGTAAAGGGTATCAAAATATTCCATATCTATGTAATATTTGTCAATGTTTTGGACTAGATTCTAAACAAATTCAATCTATGGATCAAAAGAACTGGAAGCGACTTCTTGAGATCGTAAAAGATCCAGATCCAGGTAATACAAGTTATTATAAGAGAGTTAAAACAGTTCTTGTTTCTAGAGAAGCTAATTTAACTGAATATGTTTCTCATATTAAAACTTTAGACGGTGTTTTGAAATTCTATGAAACTTTCTCTTATGATGAAATGGAGAAACTAAAAGACTATCTAAGTATGAGAGAACAATTAAAAACTGCTCAAGAAAGAATGCCTGATAAAGATATTTTCAGTGAAAAGATGTATCCTGAATTTGTAGTAAAAGCAAAGAAGTTTATTCCATATATTCCAGGAATGAGAGATACAACTTATTCTTGGGGTAATTATACAATAAATTCAGAATCTGATTTCGTTAAATTCATTAACCAAAAATTCATCGGTTCTTATGCAAAGAAAGAATCGGTTCAATATGTTAATAATGACTATGGATTAGTCGGCGCATTAATAATGATGAATCCAGCTCAACATATGTGCTATCTACATGATGAGATGAGCCGTTGGTTATCATTCTATCAAGACGAATCTAAAGCAAAAGGATTTGCTCTTGCAACTCAAAGAGTAATTCCGTTTGAGTACATAGATGAAGACGAAGATGGATTTGACTTAAGAATTGTTGCTCCAAAAGAACAAAACGATCTTAAACAAGAAGGACACGTATTGTCTCACTGTGTTGCTTCTTATATTGATCCTGTAATCAATGGAACAGAAAACATATTGTTTATTAGAAGAAATGATATGCCAGGTGCTCCATACTTTACAATGGATTTAGTTAAGAAGAATAGAAACGATGAGCTTGACAGAACTTATGAAATTCGTCAGATTCACTGCTATTGTAATGGGGATCCAACTACAGAAGGAATTGATAGAGCTTTTGCAAATTCTGGAGGAATGGAAGTATATAATAAGCATTACGATATTATAGGATTTGTTGCAAAATGGATTAAATGGATGATGAAGAAACATAAGATTAAAGTTAATAATCTTGTTTCTCATTATGGAGCTTTAGGAGCTCAACGTTAATTTTAGTATATTTTAGGAAAGTTGATCCTGAGGGGTTGACTTTCCTTTAATATAGATATATAATAATAGCAAAGGAGGAATATAATGGACGCTATTAGAAAAGAATTAGAAGAAAGATTTCGCAGAATCTATAAAAATTGCGAACCACTGTGCTTCCAGTTAGATGGTTTTACTCACGCGGTATACTTCATTGATTTAGAAGACTACAAAGTAAAAAAAGAGGAAACATCAAACTATATGGGAACTGCAGAAAGTAGTGCATATGAGGAAATGACCGATAGATGTAAGGTGCTATTTATGAATTATCCAAATTATGCCTATCAAAACAACGCACAAGAAATTGTTCTTGTTGAACCAGATGAAATCGGTGCAAAAATAAGAGAATTACAAGGAGGAAGTTTATAATGAGTAATGTAAGCACAAAGGTTGTTAAGATTGACCTTAAAACAATCTTAGAAAATTATAGAAATCCAGAATTTTGGGATAAAGAATGGTTGGTAATTGATTTACCTCAATGTAAGATCACTTGGAAAATGACAGATATTAATATCAAGAGTCATGCAATTGAAAGTGAGTTACATATTTCAGCAATTGAAATAACTAGAGGAAATAAAAAGATAAGTTCTCTAAGCGATACTTATTATTTAAGTAAAATTCCACTAAAACATGAAGATTATACTGAAGAATTCTTTAATAAATCTTTATTAAGAGGAATTATTCAATTACTAAATAGTTCTGAACACTATATGACGATGGATTATGAAGAATATCTTTTAGCTGAAAAGGCTGATTATGCAAAGCAAGAGGAAGCAGAAAAGCTAGCTAAAGAGATATTAGACGAAGAAAACGTCTACAACGAGAAAATTAGAAAAGCTTATATAGAAAAGTGTATTGAAGAAGTAGATAGCTTTGAAGAAAGACATAAGGTTATTAACAATTTTAGAGGTAAACTTATTCCTAATCTTTATTTGTACGCTGCTGCATGGTTTGATGATGAAGAAGTGTACGAAGAATGGGCCAAGAAAGCTTCTGAGGAAAGAAAATCTTCTTACTACAGTTTAAGAAAAATAATTAAAGAAATTCAGACACCTGAATGGCAAAATGCTATGAAGGAAGAGTTATCTAAATCTTTATAGAAAGGGGTGATTAGATGTCTGTAGATTTGCAAATACGTATATCTTCAGGAAACGCTGCGTTTGGAGATGGGAATGCTGAATATGAAGTAGCAAGAATACTTGATACTATTAAAGATCGCATTTTACAAGGACAAACAAGCGGGAAGTGCATCGATTACAATGGTAATGGTGTCGGTGACTGGTCTATTGAAATAATAGAAGATTAATTACTGGCCCTTGGTTTAGGGGCCTATAATACTAAACCAAATTCTCATAAAAAATAAAATTGAAAGGATAAGAGTGAACAAAATGAGAAAAATGACAGAATTAAACAATGAATCAAAGAGATTAGGAGGATCAATCGTTCTAGAAATGGTTGCTGGTCCAACAATTGCAGAAATGGTTGTAGGTGAGACTATCACTTGCACAAAAGAAGAATTTATTTCAAAGAAAAACGAATTAGCCAGACAAGGTAAATATTTTGTTTTAGTTGCTGAACCTGGTAGAGAAACTATGGAGCAAGCTATTAAGGCGTTTTTAAAAGAACAAGCAAGACAAGCTCGTCAGACACAATTCTACAAAGAGGTTTGGGAACTTCATGAAGTAAAATTGGAGAAAAAGAGAGTTGAAGCTCTTCTTAATAATCCAAAAGTTACTAGAATTAAGAATATTATTGAATCTATGAGCGGTGAAGATGAAGATGATATTAGATATATCACAAAGCTTCTAGTTAAGGATTTATGCCTTCCAAAAGATGAGAAGGATTATATTCTTAAGAACATTCTAGGATAATTAAACAGTCGTTGCACCCCTGGCTGGGGGGTTAAATCCAGCCAACTCTCATAAAATAAAAAAATAATTTTAGAAAGGTTAAAACGGTGATAATATGAGAACATTACAAGAATTAAATGCAAAAATTAATGAATTAAAGGGAGAAACAGAAGTAACTTATGTTGCTGGCTGCACAATCGCAGAAATGTTAGTGGCTGAACCTACTACATGTAAGAAAGTTGATTTTATTTCTAATAGCAGAAAGTTAGAAAGAGAAGGCAAATACTATATTTTAGTAGCCGAAGCTAATAAGTCTATTCAAAGTGAAATTAAAGCTTTCTTAAAAGAACAAGCTCGTCTAGAAAGACAAAGAGTATTCTTTAATGAAGTTACTCAACTTAATACTATTAAGCTTGAGAAGGATAAGATCAAAGCTTTAGAAAACAATCCTAAGATTAAGAGAATTAGAACTATTCTTGATTCTTTATGTGATGATGAAGACAGAGAATACGTTGCAGATCTTTTATTAAAAGATGTTTGCTTATCTTATTCTGAAAGACAATACGTTAAAGAGAATATTCTTTAAGAGGTATTATATGAATCAAGTAAATGTAAAGTCTTTATATAAGAATTTAGAAAAACTAATCAAGTTAGGCTATGGCGATCGCGCCATAGTCGTAGCTGATGATAATGAAGGAAACGCTTATCATGGTTTATTCTTCGGTTGCACTTATGAAAAAGAAGATATTGAAGGTTGTATTGAATCTTCAAATGGTATTTATGATTCAGAAGTAACCGATTTGGATAAAATAGTCATACTAGGATAAAGGAGGAATAAGATATGGGATTAGATATGTATTGGTATGCAAAAACAAAAAGAAAGGTTGTAGAAGTTGTCTGCAAAGAAGAAGAATATGATGACAATTATATTTCGTTCTCACAATGGAGAGCAGAAGAGGGTGCAATAGACCTTACTTCGTATCCAGAAGAATTAAAAGAATTAGGTGAATATATTTACAGAACTAATTTTAAATCTCAATGGAATGATAAAGATGGTAGAATGTATTATCAAATTGGTTATTTCAGGAAATTTAACGCTTTGCACAAATACATGTGCGATTTAGATGGAGGTAGAGATGAATGTCAAGACATCTTGATAAAAAAAGAAGATTTAATTAAATTATTATCAATTCTAGATAAAGTTAATGAAAATCATAATTTAGCAGATGTCTTATTACCTACTCAAAAAGGTTTCTTTTTTGGTGATACTGAATATGATCAATGGTATTTTGGAGACATTAAAGATGCAATTGAAATGGTTGAAATATTCTTAGAAAAATTTGATTTTGAGAACTATGATTTAATTTATTGCGCTAGTTGGTAAAAGGAGGAGATAGAATGACTACAACACTAGAACAAAGACGAGAAGAGGCTTTAAAGAGATTAAACTTTTTAAAGCAAAATGGAATGACTTATGCAGCGCCTGTGAGAGCATTCCGAGATAAAGGAGACATTGGCATCTTCGAAAATCAAGGCGGTTTTGCAAAAGCAGTTTATTATGAAATGCGTTTAAATTCTGGCGATGGAGATCGCTATGATGAAATGTGTAAAGCTGTCGAAGAGTATGAGGCAGAAGAAAATGCAACAGTTTATTTAATTTTAGTTAATCATACTCCATATGGAGAAATCTGGTCTTTCTTATATGTATCTGATTATCCAGATAGTTGGGAAGATGACATGAACGATCTAAAAGATGGATATGTTTGTGTTAGAGCCTACAATAGAGAAAATCCTTTATTCTCAGATACAGGAGATGTTGGATTCGCTTACTCACCAGCATATGGTGGAATTTATAGAATATCTTAGGAGGAAAACAATATGTCAGTAAATTGGTTATGGAAAAACGAATTAGGTTACATGAAGTATAAGGTAACCGATACAAAAAACAACAAAAAAGCTACAGTCAAAGTTGATATGTACGCTGCAAACTGTCTTGGATGTTATATTCAAAATCATAAAAAAGAAGGAACTTATACTTTCTTAGGATTTTGGAATGATAAACAACATTTAAGAAATTGTTTAGGTTTATCTGGACAATACAAAGATGATATGTATTCAAAAGAACATAATCCTGATCAATATCTTGTTGAAATTGGACTTAATACATATTTCCACAAAGAAGCTATGGAAATTATGAAAGAGTTTGAGAAAACAAAAAGATATAAGATCGTGCTTTATTACAAAGAAATTAAAAAGAAAGGAGGAAAATAGGATGAAAACTGAAATTAAAAGTTTACCAAAGATGTGTTTATTTGATATACTAAAAATGAACGGTATTGATGGTTGTGACATTTGCGATGACGCTTATGATTGGGGCACCTATATTGGTGTCCCTGAATCATGGGAAAAATGCTCAGATTATTATGACCGTTGCATGTTATTATTTGCTCTAAATATGACATGTGTCCAATATCGTCCAAATGGTTATACTATCTGTGACGTTGCTGGATTCATTTGGGATAACAAAGAACCTTTCACTAAATTCTTAAATCAAGAAAATAGAAAAGAATACAAACCATCTACTTATAAAGATGAAACAATTGATCCCGAGGTTGATGGTGTATTCTACGATGTTTATATGGAATCATTTGAATCTCTTTTAATAGGAAACTATTCTGAAAGTGATTATAGAAAACTATATAAATATCTTACTGAATGGAATTACTGGAAGAAAATTAAGAGATTAATTCCTAAGAATGGTCTTTCTGGTTTTATGAATTCAAATGTTTATGATGCAGAAATTAGTGATGGTGTATTATTTGTCAGAGTAGATTTTTCAAAAGACGAAGAAATATCTTGCTCTAGAACAGCATTATCTAGAATGTATGATGTTAAACTTAATCCAACAGATTGGATAGTATTAAAGTATAAAACATCTGACTGGGATTATCTTGGAGCATTCGTAGTTAATGATGAAGGTAGAGATATTCGAATTAATGGAATGCTTCCTGAAACAATAGGATTACATATTTCTGTTTTTACTAACCCTTGCGTTGTGCAATTAATGCAAGATGGTGGATATAAAAACGAATTAACAGCGATTCTAGAAAATTTAGGGGTTTATAATAAGGAGGAAAGCATATGAGAGAAGAATTAATGCAAAAAGTCTGTGCGATCAAAGAAATTGGTGAAGCTATAACAAAGCATATCCCACATATTGAAGATATTCATTATGAAATATGGCAAAACATTAGAGGTTTTGTTGATGAATATTTAGTAATACAATATAGAGGCGGGGCCTATAGCGTGCGTAACTGTACAGCCAACAGTATTTCTGCTACTGTACAAGAAATTGCCGAAAGACTAAACGGAGGATATTATTCTGAAGTTGATACTTGGAAACAAATGCACGAAAATCCAGACTGGACAAAATTAGAAGTTTAATTTAATTTGTGGGCTGGCTGGGAAACCAGCCTTCTCACGAAAATATAAATATTAAAGGAGACAAGTGAATATGAATAATTTACAATTATATCTTAAAGAAATTGATAGATATCCAATTTTAGATAAAGAAGAAGAAAAGGAACTCCTTCTTAAGATGGAAAAAGGAGATAACAACGCTAGAGAAAAATTAATAAACCATAATTTAAAATTGGTTATTCCAGTTGCAAAACGCTATATACATTATATGGATATGGAAGATTTGATAGGACATGGTAATATTGGTCTTACAACTGCTGCTGATTTATTTAAAGTAAGTTCTAATTTTGATTTTTCAACATATGCCACTAAATGTATTGAAAGTGCTATATTAAGAGCAATAAAAAAGCAAGGAGTTATTAGTTTACCAGAACACGAAATAGAAAATGTTAAAGCTGTTAAATATGCTATCGAAACACTAACTAATATTCTAGGAAGAGAACCAGATAATAAAGAAATTTCAATATTCATTGGTTTTACTATAAAAGAAATAGATAAAGTTAAAATTAACATAAATATATTTTGTGCAAAACCTTTACCTCTTGACGCTCCAATTACAAACAATAATGTTGATGATGAAAATAAAGATCTATATTATGATGTTGAAGATGAGAGAGATGATCCTGCTACGTTATGTGAAAAGAAAGATAATATTCGTTTAATTAAAGAAGCAATAAGTAATCTGAAACCAGAATATCAACAAGTGATAATGATGAAGTTTTATGAAAATAAAACAAGAAATCAAATTGCTGAAATTATGGGAGTAAGTCCTGAACGAATAAGACAAATAGAAGAAAAGTCTTACGAAATTTTAAGAAAATCTCCAGTACTTAAAATGATAATGAAGGGGTGATAATATGCGGTGAAAATTATTATAAATATTATGTAATTAAGTTAAAATATTAAATTATAAGGAGGAAAACATTATGAAACTTAATGAATTACAAGAAATTTTAGCAGGAATTAAAACTGCAGCTTATGTTAGTTTAGTTAAATCTAAAGATTTAGGGAAAGGTGTCACTAAAATTACTCGTATGCGTTGTCGTTTAGGTGTTCAATATGACAACATGAAGAAGGTAATTGAAAGACGTAATGAAAATTTAGTTGGAAGAGATCTTATTACAGAAGAATCTCCAGCTAAGAAATCATCTCCACTACCTTGGGGAAATTGGGTTGCTGGTTATGAGAAATATATTATAGAACACAAAGGCAATTATTACCTAAGAATTGCTGAAAGCTATAATATGAAAGCTCATCCAATCAGTCAATATTATTTAAATGGCGTTCCAGTAGAAAAGAGTGTTGTTGAAAATATTATAGCTCCAAGTAAACTTAAAGCTTCTGTTGGAGATGTTTATTGTGTTAAATTACAAGACATTATAAACCTTGAACAAAAGCACAAATAAGGAGAGATAATATGAAATTTGAAATATTTTATGGTAATAGTTATAAAGAGGCCCTTTCGCAAGAAGGGGTCTTGGTAACTTATGAGCAATATCTTGAATATTTAAGTCATTATGATTATGTGATTGTAGCACAGGATGATGAAGAAATATTTGAAGAAGCAAAACTAGAATATCTAAAGGGGTGATATAATGGCCAGAAGAGGGTTCTATGTTGTATTAACAAAAAAAGAAGACAGAGGTTTGGTAAGTAGAGAGTCAAGATATGGGCATTCTATAACTTTGACAAAAATTGATCCAACAGACGCCTTTAATTATTTAGAGTTAAACACATACTCTGGTGAATATGGATTAGAAGCAGCTGAACATGATCTAAGAAGATATGTGAGTAGCAAAAAGACAATATCTTCTGATGATTTAAAAATTGTTTATATCTCTTTATATGCAGAAGTTATGGATAAAGAAGAATATACAGGGGACGGTGATGAATAAATGTGTAAAGAAATGGAAGACAATGAATTAAAAAATTGCGTATTTATTGGTACAGTAAAGTATTGGGATGACGATAAAGGGAAATATGTTACTGAGACCAAACCGTGGACGAGTCAACAAATTTTATCATGGTATGAATTTAGAGACCTAGAACCATATTCGGAATATAATTTCGTTATGGTTGAATATATTGATAAAAATGAGGATTATGTTGTTCATCCACTTACATTTGCTTCAAAATTGACCAACTGGGAATATGGAAGTCATTACGTTTTCTTAATAAAAGGAAAAAAAGTAATAGAATCAGAAGTTGATTATTTTGAAAATATAGTTGACAGTAAATTTTATGGTACAGACCATTAATAAGAAAAGGAAGGTGATATTATGTCAACAAGAAGCATGATTTGTAAAGCTACAAAGGAAGACGGTAAGTATTTAAGTGCTTATTGTCATTGGAATGGTTATCCTGAAAACAATGGTTTGATATTATTTGAGCACTACCAAGATGAAAAAAAGATAGATAAATTATTATCTTTCGGAGATATGTCTAGTCTTGATGCTTTAGTCGAACCAAAAACAGACGGACACTCATTTGATTGTCCAGAGCATGGCGTAACTGTTTTCTATGGAAGAGATAGAGGAGAAACAGGAACAGAAGCAAAAATCAGGACTAAAGATGAGTTATGGGATAGTTGGGCTGAATATGTTTACATCTGGAGAAATGGTGAATGGTATGTAGATGAGGGTGACGGAGAAGGAGAAAAACTTCTTAGAGATGTTTTACGAGAATTAGGAGTGATATAATATGAGAAAGATTCAAAATGTCTTCTATATTGTAAGTACCGATCGTAAATATTATATAGGTGGAAAAGGATCTACTTATCGTCTATGTTGTAAATCTGAATATTTATCTTTGGAGGACTCAGTTCCTCCTCAGATATATTTAGATATAAAAACAGCTGAAGATAAGGCAAAATCTTTCGAAGAAAGAACAATTCTCGGAGACGATAATAAGAAGCTTGATATTAAATTCGAAGTCATACCTGGTCAGCTAATTTACGAACTATAGAAGAGGTGATATAATGAATAAGTTTGTTGTTTCTGGTGCAAGTCGATTTAATCCTCAAGAACGAGAATATTTAGCATCTATTGGATATAAATATTTTTATGAATTAAGAGATGGAGAAGGCCTTAGTTATACGATTGAGAAATGTGTTGTAGTTAACAACATAGGTTGTATAGCTACTAATTTTGAGTTAGATATGTCAAAAGACTATGTCGAAGATGCGGAACTTAATTGGAAGTATAATGCGGTTGATGGGTCTAAAGATGTTGATTGGGATTATATGCACACATTGATAGGAAGGTGATGTATATGTTGGAAAAGGTTCTTAGAACCACCCAAAACTATACTAAAATTTCTGGAATGATTATTTGTAATCGAGGTGAACAAGAAAACGAAGTAAGAAAATTACTTACCGCCAACAATTACAAAATAGAAATAAGTAAGCATAAGGGTGGTACAATTCAAATTAAATATAACAAAAAGGAGAAATATTAATATGAAAACAGAATATTATGTTGAAGTAACAGACAAAAGGGTGGTTATATGAGACTGACACTACAAGAAAAAAAGATCGTGCAGAGACTCGTGCTGCACGGTCTCGACCTTGTCGAAGCCGATATGGTACAATATCCAAAAGGCAAAAAACGAGAGAAAAAGAAAGAGCTTAAAAAGACTCTTGAAAGTATTAATAAAAAACTATTAAAAGACATAGAGGAGGAATAGGTATGGAGATATATGTTGTTAGTGGTTGTTATCAGGATGAATATGGACAAGTTCGTTTAACTAATGTAGAAATATTTAAAACAAAAGATGAAGCTCATAAATACATTGAAGATGAGTGGGACGATGCTCAAGACATGGAACTTTTAAGTGATGAGATGGACTCCGAATTAGATGAAGACGGTGCTGTAATGTATTATAACGATGACACAATGTGCGTATATGAAATATTTGAAAAGGAGGTGTAAACATGAAAAATGATAAGGCTGTTTATTTATTAGTAAAAGAGATTAGAGATGAAGCTAATAGTTTCGTAAATTATGTCGATGCTTTTAATCAGTGCGCTATGACAGATAGAGCCGTTGAAACAATAATTGAATCTGCAAAAAAGCTGGCTAAGGCGTATGGAGAAAATTTCCAAGATAATCGTAAAGAAAAATATTGTCATATAAATGATTGTTGGCGTGCTTTAGATGAAGCAGCAACAGTCGATCAAGTAGAAGATCTTTTTGAATGCTTTCCTCATTGGTCTGGAGAATGGTCTTGGTTTATACAAGATTATCGTTTCTATGTGCGAAATGAATATTTTGACAAAGATGCAGATTGTTATGAAGAAGACACGAGAGAGTTAGATGGTATTTTAGACTTAGAAGATTATTATGATGAAGAAGAGGAGGAATGATAATATGGCAACCACATGTTTAAAACTAAACGCATTGGGTAGAAAAGCATGCAAGGAATGTCCTCATCTACGCCCAGATCCAGATTACTATGAAGGAACTATCCCTTGTTGTTGGAAGGACTATGATGAGAAGCATCTAGAAGAATTTAAAAAGATAACAGAAAAAAAACGAAAGAAAGGGTAATACTATGAGTTATAACTTGTTTTAATAGTCAAATAAAGGAGGAAAACATATTATGAATAAAGCAGAAGAATTAATGAGAAAAGTACAAAAGGCATTTTATGAACAAATAGACTATGAAGAATTAAAAAGACATGATTATCTTAATGATGATTATCGCAACAGTTTAAGAAGGTTTAAACTTGCAGTTGAATCTTTAGGTTTACAATATGGCAAGTGTTATCATGCAAATGGTATAGGCAACAATAATGAATATCCTATCTTACTTGTTGAAATTGATGAAGATGGTTTCAGAACTGAAAAGCAAGTATGTAAATTTTATTATTGTGTTGGTATATACGGTGGTGTATCAGCTTATCTATATGATAACAATGACCATATGATAGCTTCACTTGGAAGAGCCAGATAAAGTGTTATATCAAAAATAATCGCAGAGAAAGGGGTGATATATGAGGTATATGAGTCTATTTTCACACACAGTATTAAATAACATAAAAATTTATATTAGAGGAGGACAACATTATGGAAAATTTATACACTGTAAAAGAAGAAAATGCAACATTACACATTTCGAAAGGAAATAACAAGATTGGAAAAGGTATTTACGCGTTTAGCTCATTACCTGGTAATGAAGAACATAGACCAGTCATCAAAGACAAAGGTTATGTGATCAACATTCCTGGTACATGTAGCAAATATTGTAACGAGTGCGCTAAAGACGGAGCTTGTTATGCTTGGAGAGATTTAAAACTTCATCATAACGTAACAGCGATGGCTTGGGGAGAAAATACTCTATTATTGCGCTCTGGTTTAGTATTTGATATGATAGATGATTATATTAATAAAAAGAATGCTAAATATTATAAATCTAAAAAGAATAAAGATCTTCATATAAGAACTTGGAGAATTAATGTCTCTGGAGAACTTGAAGATCTTAAACAACTTAATGGATGGAATAATCTTGCTCTGAAACATCCAGAAGTTAACTTTGGTATTTATACAAAGAACTATGATGTATTAGATGAATTCCTTTCTAATGGTGGACGTATAGCAGACAACTTCGTAATCAATATTTCTCAATGGAATCATGTCGCTGATGATTTCCTAAAGAAACATCCTGGTGAGTTTAATGTGTTTGAGTATGATGAAACCAATAAGAAAACTTGTACGTGGTCTCAAGAAGATAGAGAAAGACTATCTAAAATAAGCCATTGTCCTGCAGTTAACATTAAAGGACATCATGCAAAAACAAAAGACGGTAAAGATATAACATGTGATATGTGTAAACGCTGTTACCGTAAGACGGGAGCTCACACAGCAGTATATTCTCACTAGAAAGGTGGTGATATATGTATGACAAGAGACAATATTGAAACATTGTTAGTTGTAAATCTAGTCAGGTTGTACGACCTGGCTGGATACTCTTGGAGTCAACAAACAATTAAACAAAAGAGACAGTGTGTTGTTGAGTTGTTGGGTTCTAAAGACGGTTGTGTTAAAATAAATGAAGAATTAAAATCTATTGCTTCAGATCAAAACAAAATGAAAAGGATTTGTAAGTTCTACACTCCAAAATTTATAAATACAATTATTAAATTAATTGAAATTAGAATTGAAAATGAGGAACAGATCAAACCTGTTAATTTAAAAGTTGTTGATGTTTTGAATAAAGAAGAATATAATAGAATTAATTCTCATTTAAATAGAAACAACTCTACAGTTATCTCCTATTCTGCGTTAGAAGAAGCTGGGTCTTTAGATAAATTACAAAAAATACTCTCAACTCAACTAAATCGATCAGTTAAATTACAGATACACAACTCTATTCCAAAAGAATACAAGGAGAAAACAAAATACCTTAACAAAACAGTTTGGGTATTTACCCCTTATCTCCCTGTGATAACGGTTGGTTTAAAATTATGAGAATAATGTTATGTCGTGCCTCTCCGCCGATAACCAAAAAACGAAGAGGCTTTCCACAAAGCAAAGGCTTATCATTGAAAGGAGGTGTTGCCTATGCTTGTAGGAATAGGACTAGTGTTTGGATACCTATTTGTTATGGCGATAGTTTGGTATATAACCAAGCCTCGCAAATAAATGTTTGTCCAACGCACACACAACAGACGAAAGGAGGTTACAATGTATGGGGTTAGTTGTAACAACCATCATCGGGATCTTTATTATCATAACGATTAGCATGGCCGAGATAGTTAAAAGAAAATCAGAAATAGATTTCGGAAGATATCTATTTTGCTGGTTTTTGGTTTTATTCTGTCTAGGATTCTTTGCTATTTCGTTTCTAGTAAACGTTCTGAGATAGGTTATAGTATAGGCTCGAGTTCTTCTCGGGCCTTTCTATTCCATATCTGTTGTATAAGTCCATCTATAAGCAATTAAAATTTTATTTATGTTACTGTGTTTATTCACAGATATGGATTAGAAAAATTTAAGAAAGGTGTGATAAATTTATGAAAATATTTAAAGATAAAAATGGAACAATTTATATTGTTGCTAGTAAAGGTGAAGAAGCACCTAGAATATGTATTGCACAAGATGATGGAAAAGATGCACGAAATTGCTTTGGAGATAAATTAAAAAGATTTTATTATCATTGTGCTGGAGTAACTGATAATACACCATATTCTTCAAGAACTGATTGTTTAATTAGTGAAGAAGATAATGCTTATCAATATAAACTTGTAAAAGTAAAGAAAATAAAAAGATTGGGGATGGAATAATGAATATAAAACAAAAATATTCGAGTGCTACTACTTCGATAAATTCAAAAAAGGTTCCTATGTTATTTCATAAAATTGAATTCAAACCAGGAACCATCAACTTAGATTATGGAGCGGGGAAGTGGAACACTGCTTCCCAATTCCTTAATAAACTAGGAGTAACAAACTATCCTTATGATCCTTATAACAGATCAGATGAGGAAAATGAGTTAGCTATGGTCACAAAAAATTATGACACAGCAACTCTTTCTAATGTTTTAAATGTTATAGAAGAAGGTCAGATCCGTCGCAAAATAATACAAGATTTAAAAAATCATGTTAAAGATGGAGGAATAATCTATATAACTGTCTATGAAGGGGACCGTTCTAGTAAAATTAAACGTAACGAAAAAAGGAATAGTTGTCAATTAAATAGACCATTAAGAGACTATCTTCCAGACCTTATTCCAATATTTGAAAAAGAGGAAATTAAAATTAAAAATAAAGTCATAATGATAAAGAAAGGTGGATGGTCAAATGAACATAAAAGTTTATGATAGACCAATAAATACTCTCCAGGCCATGTTCGATAATTCGAAAATAGGAGATTATATGACAATTTATGAGGACGGCGACAATCAAGTCGTCGTTAACTCTGAAATGCCTAAGAGACTACTTTATCCTTTTGCTCCATACGAGAGAGGGATAGTCAAAGTGCCTAAAAATCAAAAAATTATGATTTTTGATGAAGAGTCACGTAAAGTTGAGTGTCTTGGACCTCAAGCAGTATTTGATTATTTATTAGGGTGCGACATATTTGACACAGATATGAATTGCACTATAGAACAACTTCACCAAGTTCTTCCATATTTAAAAGAGCTTGGCGCACAATTTGATGAAGAAAATTTTTATTAATAGGAGGAAAAAATTATGCCAAATAATACAGAAACAAGATTAATCGTAAGAGGAAAGGTAGAAGACATTTTACGCTTCCGTAAAAATCATTTTCATGATGATAAATACACAGAGTTCGATTTTGATACAATTATTCCAGAACCAAAGACATATGAAGAATGTGAACCAGAGTACAGAGTAAAAAGTGCCAAGGAAGCACATATTGCAGAAGATGATGAGAGACCATGGTTTAATTGGTACGAATGGCACATCGCTAAATGGGGTACTAAGTGGAACAGCTATGACACAACGGTTCCTTCAATAGAAGAAATAGTCAGAGAAGAAATGACAGAGATCTATGTTGATACATATACAGCGTGGTCTCCAGCCCTTCCAGTTTATGGAAAACTTCAAGAAATGTATCCTGAATTAGAGATTGAGGTTTTCTTCTTAGACGAAGGCGGATTCTATGCTGGCTACTTAGATAAGCATGGAGAAGTTTATATTTCAGAAGAAGTAACTCTAAATGATGACATAGTTCAAGACGTCGCTATCGGATTAGGATACGACAACGCGAAACAAATGTTAATGATTGATGACGACGAGGACGAAGAAGAGGACGATCAAGCTTAATCATTAAGATAAATAAAATTAATTTCGGGTAAATACCGATCAAGCTCATCAGGATTAACCTCTTGGTGGGCCTGGCTGGGTATTTACCTGGGCGGGAGGCGAGGTAATTTTTTTCAGGGCGCCCTATTTTTTATAAACGGGGGCCTTTTTATTTAAG
>Ga0247611_10003484_pt1 | contig 23265 bp, 4 predicted proteins | sample 177DNAGHGhighgp2_FD_192422 | JGI IMG/M metagenome (GOLD analysis project Ga0247611, IMG submission 192422) | Sheep rumen microbial communities from Palmerston North, Manawatu-Wanganui, New Zealand - 1770 DNA GHGhigh gp2 | ecosystem: Host-associated > Mammals > Digestive system > Stomach > Rumen ... | reverse complement strand
AATGCATGATGATGTAAGAAACTGCTTGAACACATATTCTTTTCATTAACATATACTGATGAGTCTGTTGTGTTTGGCAGAATAAAAGATGGCTGGTATAAAAGGTTGTATAATATCGGTATGTTATAGCCACCTATTTCGGTCGGTACTATTTAGTTAACTATTTTTTAAGGGGTGATAGACTTTGGTCTATTGCCCCTTATTTTTTTTATAACACAGGACGCTTTAAGATTTATATTTCTTATATTTGCTTGTTAATTATAAACTTATCTTAATATTATGGCTTGTATAATTAGAGACAAAAGCTTTAATCAAATTGTTGATATACTTGATATTCATCCTGATTCTCTTGAGGAAATAATAAAAGAATGGAGAAAGGATATTAAAGCAAGACAAGATGCTTTCCCATCTATTGATTACATAAGAGAACAGATATCAGCAAAAGATAATTTTGTTGAAGACCACCTTCTTGAAAAAGCCACAAAAATTTGGCAGGAAAAGTTTTCCCAGCCAGCAATATTTGATAACAGAGAAGATGCTGAAACATATAAAGAAGAGGCTAATAAGTTTTTTGTTCAGGACGCAAGCTATATAAAGAGAACAAAGGATGGTAGGTATGAGGTTACTGTTAGTGAGCCAATAAATGAAAGAAATTTTCTATGGAGAGGCGTTGGATATGATATAACAAAATCTATTGATAAAAATGGAAATCTTGTTATAAATGCTGGTTATGATAATTTATTTAATGGGTATGGAATATCGTTTGCCAATGTTAGGCGAGCGGCAGAAAGTTATGGAAACAGATATTCACAAAATCCATATATAATAAGGGTTGATAGAGATTTTATTGATTCTATATATAAATTGGATGAAAACGGTGGAACCCAAGCTGTTGGAAATAGGGTTATTGGAGATGTGTATGGAGAAACTGAAACAGCCGTTGACTTGGAAGAAAGATTAATAATGAATTCTGGTGATAAAATTATTATACCGGAAGGAAAATATAAGATATATAGAGAGAATTCAAATTATGACAAGTTGTCTCCAAGTGTGTTAGCCACAGAATATTTAGATTCATATGACCTATGGAACAATGCAGACAATCTCCCATTTATGGATGTTAGAATATCTGAGTTGGATTTAAAAGAAATGTTTGATTCGCTGGTATTTATTACTGGTAGTATACAAAATGCATATTTAGAGTTGGCAAAAGCCGCAGAATTTGGTAGATACTACGCTATTGATAATTTTGCATCTAAACTTGATGATGAGCATTTTAAACAATATCAAGATTATATAGAAGACATATATAATTATACACCAAAAAAACATATACCAGAACCGATTGGTCCATCAGAATATGCAACAGAAGATGAATTGCCATTTAATAAAACACCATACGGAGCAAAAGATATATTATTAAATCTTAGACTTATTAATAATTATGCTCAAAAAAATGATGAATACTATATAAACAAAACCGGTAATTTACATGAAAATGTTAATAATGTAAAACAAATTCTTGCAGAATATGGACTTCTCGAAACTGTCCGTATAGAAGAAAAGCCAAAATATGCAACAATAAAATTTGATGTTGCACCAGAAAATAGTGAAGACCTAATTGCTATTGAAAAAAATACAGATTGGAATTCAATTGAAGATGTTGTAAGCTTTCTCAAGAAAAGGATTCCAAGAATTGATGGGCATATACACATAATGTCTTCAAACCAAATAAATAAACAGAAAATACTTGGAAGAAATCTTAAGAGTAATGAAAATTCATTTGTAAAGAACGGTGAGATTTATTTAATAAAAGATAGGTTAACTAAAGATATTGCAATAGAAGAGGGCTTACATCTACTTACTGGAACATTAGAATATGATAATCCAGTCCTATACAAAAATCTTGTAAGAGAGGCAACCAAACTATTTCCAACTTTAGCGAAACAAATAAACAGAACCTATAAAGCAGAAGATAGAGCTAATGAGATTTTAACGCAATCGTTAACAAGAATATTCAGAAATGAATATGATAATACTTCTGCAAAGCAAAGGTCATCTGTTAGAAGTATTTTATCAAAGTTTTTTAACTGGCTTGGAAATGTTTTAAGATTTAATCCAAGAACAGGAAATCAAATTGTAAATTTATCAGAGCTTCCAACAATAACGACACTTAAAGATTTGGCAAAAATAATAAATGCCAAAGACTCTGAATTTGCTGCGTCATTTAAAAATGGCATAACATTTAATAGGGATGTAGAAGAAGGAAAATTTGTAGAAAGTAGGAATGATGCAGAAGAAAAGAATGTCCCGCAAGCAATAAGAAAGACAAATGAGGGTTATGTAAAACAGTCTGCAAAGTTTAACAGGGAGGTTGACAATCTTCTTGATGGAACGCTTGTATCTCCGCTTGAAGTAAGAGATGTTGCTGTTCAGGTAGCATATAAGATACATGATATAATAGGAGACCTCATAGATAATCCAGATAAGATTTTCACAGAAGAAAAGTTTGGCAAGCAGGATGAAAAGAATATAGAAGAAGCAAAGAAGAGGATTGCTGGAATGAGCCACAAAGAGCTTGTACAGTATATCGGTGCAAGGAACCTTCTTAATTATGTGAGAGCTCAAATGTTTGAATTACCACAAGGTAATTGGACTTTTGATATGCTTGACCAAGCAGACCTCTATGCTGCAAACTTTGATGCTCTTATTAAAATAGGAATGTCAACATTCTCGCAGATAGAGGGATTTGGTATTGTATCTAATCTTGCAACACAGGAATCAACAAACAAGAATGGTGTTGAAGATTTTTCTGTAATTGATGATATAGGTATTGATGCTGATGATTTAACATCTTCCATTGATTATGATGCCATACTTGATGAAATAGGGAATATACAGGAACATTGGCAGATTGAATCAAGAACAATAGATGTTCTTAACAGCGCAACAGCCCTCGTAAAAGATGCTCTCGGTAAATGCTACATAGTAAGAGCTGTAGATACTATTGATGAGAATGGCAATAAAGTAAGAAGCTATGAGAGAATGAGGTCAAAGTGGGGCGTTGAATTGAGAATGACCCCAAGAGATGCTACAAGCTCAATATTGAGATGGGCAAGAGGTTCTATGAACATAAATGATATGATTGCCAAGCTCAAAGAAAAGGAAGATGCCAATCCTTGGGTTCATCAGATAATAGAAAAGCTTGAAGATAAGAGTGGTGACCAAACGCAATTCCAAAGCCAGTTCTTCAAGGTTTTTGAAAAACACTTCCAAGTATATTCTGTTGTTTCTTGGGATAATGAGAAAAAGAAGTATGTATCCAAGATTGTAAATGAAAGACCGGCGCTTAAGGAAGCAAGAGACCTTATTAGGAATGGTTATGAATCTGGAAGCTCTCCAATATTTACAGATAAGAAAGTAAATACAAGAGCACTGAAAGAGCTTGAAGATATATATAAGGATGCACTTAAATACAGAGATGCAAGGTGGGATGATATTGATGATGAAACAAGAGAGGTGTTGTCAAATGCAATATCTGTATTTGTTAATGAGTTTGGATATTACATATCACCGGAACTAACGCTTTCATCACTTAATGGAAACAACTTTAAAAACATAGTAAATACTATGGGATTTATAGTTGCAAACCTAAAGGAGGGGGCATCACTTGAATCCAAGGGTAAACAATATAATCCATTCAAGTTTGGTGAAAGCTATTCAATATCGGGAAATATAAAGCAACTGCTCACACCGCTTACAGAGGCTCTTGAGGATACTGCAATAACATCATTCTATGATAATGGAAAGATGTATCAATCATATGTTACTCCATCATTCCTTTCAAAGATGTTTATACAGTTTGGTTCTGATGATGCATCTTTCAAGGAATTTATATCAAAGGAATATGCTGGAGAGGATTGGTTTAGAGACCAAAGCAAGGATGAAAGCGTTGCAAGTAGCTGGAGGAATGTTTGGCTTCAGATATTATCTGGAATGAGCGAGCAGGAGAGAAAAGAAATATTCTCTCACAAGGTTCAGCTCAACTTTAATAAGAAAAGTTATATGAGAGGAATGAGTGATACAGAATATATAATGTCATTCATTTCTGAATATTTCTCTGCTGGAAAGATATTAGATAGAGATGTTGCTTGGTACAGAATACCAATAATGTCAAATAAACCATCAGCTGAATTCATAAGGTTTATAAGATATTCTGGTCCTGAATATAAGTCTGAAATCATTTCTGGAATGAAAAAGATTTTCAATCAGGAAATCTCAAGAATCCAGACTGTTAAAATGATGGAAGAGCAGGGTTCGGAAGTGCAAATAAGCAATCTAAATGAGAAGGGCAAGGATTTTCAGTTCCTCAGCTTTCTTAATGAAGAAAGAAGTAATGGAACAGAGCTTGGAAAGCTTATTGACAAGAAGATAAATGGTGAAGCAACAACAGCCGATGAGGCAAGAATAGACAGGCTGCTTACAGGATATACAGATGAAAGTGGTAATTTCATTATTGGTGCAATCCAGAAAGGAATGGATGCCAAAGCAGATGAAATAATAAAAGAGTGGAAGAGGATAGGTATATTCGATAATCTTGATTCAATAGAAGGCATAAATTCTGGATTTGCCAATAAAGAAGAAGCTATAAGAAACTTTATCTGGAATGATACATTTGCAGCAATGAATATATTGCAACTTACCATCACTGATATGGCTCTATATTCAAGTGCTGAAGATATTCAAAAGAGACTTGCCCAGCTTCACTCACCGGGTCTTATGGCAAATGAATTCGCTACAGACTTTGATGGAAATTTAGTGAGTGGTGATGGTACAATAAAAAGTATTGTTCTTGATGATTTTGAGGGGGTAAAGAGTAATATAATAGAAAATCTTTCTGTGGTATTTGACAGGAAGATAAAAGCAGCAAGAGCAAGAGGTAATGAACAGGAAGCAAAAGGCTGGGAAGTAACAAAAGATTCCATAATAAAGCAGTTTGAAGATATAAATGTAACAGATGGTCAGGCATTCAAGTCAATATCTGCTGCAAGGAAGAATGCATTTATGTTTGGTACTTGGACAAGGGAAAATGAAGCCTTGTTCAATAAGCTCAAGAATCCTGCAAAATATGGAGAGTATACATATCAAGATGTAAAGAATGCATTTACTCAACCAAGAAAGCCATTTGCTTATGGTATGATATCAAAGCAGCTTGATGTTGAGAATGCTCCACTGTCATCAATAAGGAAGGGTGTTCAATATAAGAACTCTGAATACCTTCTGATTCTTGCAGATGCAATACTGAAAGATGAAGATACGGGCATGCCAAATATGCTAAAGGTTATTGCAGATTTCATGGAAATGACATATGATAGGTTTGGATATGATGGTATTGATACAGTCATGTTCAAGTCGTGTGTCAAGACTGGTATAGGTAATACCTTGAATCTCAACCAATTTCTTGGAATGAATTCAAAGGAAGGGTATGATGCAGCATACAAATATTTGGTGGATAATGTTATAGTAGACGGAAAGTATAACGACCTTTATGTCGACAGGCTTAAGATAAGAGATTATAGTGAGCAGCAAGATATTCCAGAACACTTTAAAGAACACTTTCAAGCGTTTGGTTCACAGCTTAGATATATTATTCCATCAGACCTTGAGGTATCTGATGATAACGGAAATCCAGTAAGATACTCATTTAACGATAATGGAGTAACAAAAGAACTCGATGCAAAACAATTTAGAAAGGAATATGAAGAAACAATATCTCAAAATATAGAGGAAGACATAGCACATCTTCAGCAAGAGCTTGGCCTTGGAGATTATTATATATCAAAGGCAGACAGAAATGTTGCAATATCAAAGATTCTTCAAAGAGAAATTCTGAACAATCCATCAAGATATGGTATTGATATGCTTCAAGCTTGCTCTGTTGATGAAAACGGTAACTTCAGAATTCCGCTTAATGACCCTATCCAATCAAAGAGGATTGAGCAATTGCTCAACTCTGTTATAAAGAAGATGGTTAATAAGCAAGAGATTGCTGGTGGCCCCGTTGTTCAGGTGAGTAACTTTGGAACATCAAGAAGATTGAGTATTGTATTCAAGGATAAGGCTGGGAATGAGATAAGGAAGAATGATTATAAACCCGAGGAACATGACGGAAAATCATTTGAAGAGTGGCTTGCTGAAAATCAAGATGGAATAGCATACTATGAAGCTTTTGCACCAATATATTCAGATGAGCTTTTGAAGTTCTGTGATAAGAGTGGATTCATAAACATAGAGGCAATAGAGAGGGTTAATCCAGACATTCTCAAGATGATTGGATATAGAATTCCATCAGAGGATAAGTATAGTGTAATGCCAATAAAGATTGTTGGTTTTCTGCCAAGAGAAGCTGGAGATGCACTTATGCTTCCTTATGAAATAACAACAATCACTGGTGCAGACTTTGATATTGATAAGATATATCTTGTAAGAAAACAAATAGAACTTACAAGAGGTCTTGAGCAGGCAATAAAGGATGAACTTAAGCCAAACAAGAAGGATGAAGAATCAATAAAAGCATATCTTAAAGAAAGGGGTAAGAGATTAAGAGCTCACTTATCATCTGTCCTTCCTGAAGATATACTTACACAGGAAGAAAAGGATGAGATAGCAAGAAAGATTGATGAGGAAGATATTATATATAAGAATAAGGATGGTAATGAAGTAAGGAGAAAATCAATAAACCAAAGACTTCTTGATGTTGGTGAAATACACTCAAAGAATGTTGACAGGATAAATGAAATTTATAACAAGAAGTCTGATGAGAATGAAAGCAAGAATCAGTCAGAAGAAAAGTATAACAAGAGACAAGATTCTCTTGACAAGCAGCTTGATGAAAAGATTGCAGAAGAGCAAGCTGAATATGAGCAGAGAATAAAAGATATACAGACAGAGAGAGCAAGAAGATACACAAAAGAGCTCGAAATAGCCAATAAAAACAAGAAATATGAGAGGGTTACAGAGTTCTTAAAGGGTGATATATTTGCAAAATCAGAAGACCCTATACAGAATCTGCTCAGAGATAAATATCTTGAGTTCAGGTATGGAACAACTGTAAAGAGTGAAGGCAGAGCATACCGTGATAATAAGATATTTGATATGTCTTGGGCAACACTCACCCATGCAACAACAACAGACAAGATACTTAATCCCGGTGGTTTTGACCCACAGAAGAGAGTTGGGTATGCAGTGACTGCATATAAGCTTGGTGCAAAGAAGGCTGATGGTACACCATATACTCTTGATGAACTTGAACGAATGTCTTCATCAGAGCTTAAAAAACTTTGCTATAGGGATAAAAATATAGTATTTATTGATACCCATGCGCAATTCTATAAGCAAAATTCAGCCGCTGGGCAGATACTTGGAATATTTGCAGTAGCAAAGACTGCACATACTGCGCTTGAAGGGTATGGCTATGCAATAGATATTGATAACGCACTTGAATTGCATAGTGGCAAAATATCAATATTTGGAAGAACGTTTGGAGGTCTTATTGATATTGATAAAAAGATAAACTTCTCTGGAGAAAGAATAAGCAAGATACTTGGTAGTCTTGTTGCTTCAGCAGCAGATGCTGTAAAAGACCCGGTTCTCAATCTTATGAACATTAATGCAGATACTGTAAATGTTCTTAATATTGCAATAAGAATGGGTATCCCATTTGAAGATATTGCACATATTCTCTCAACAAAGACAATATCTGATGCTCTTGAAGAATACAACAAGAGAAAGCTTAATGATAGTAGTATTACTCTAAATAGTGTAATATCTGAAAAAATAAGGAAGTTTGAAAAAGATAATAAGATTAAATATAAGATAAAGGGGCAAACTTATTACTCAAAACTTTACACAGAAGACCTTTCAAAAGAAGAGGTTGAAAATGCAATAGCGGGAAAAACAACAAGAGAGTCAGAATACAAGATATTAAAGGCATATGAAAGATTCTCAAAAATAGCAAATGAAGCAAGAGGTCTTGACTTCTGTACAAGATTCAACTCTATAGCAAATGCTATGGGTCCGCTTGTTGTTGATAATATTGCAAAGGAATATAAGTTCAACCATTTCGGAGATAATGTTTATAAGAAAACAGAAGGGTTCTCTTTCAATGGACAACTGGTGGGTATTGGTGATGTTATAAATATTGATGGAAAGGTTGTTGTTATTGATGATAATACTCTGCCGCAACTTATCAATAGTGAAATTATCTCAAGAACACCAACGAGAACAAGAAAGATAACACAATATGATGTGCTTGGAGACCACCCGATATTAGATTCTTTCAGCAAAACAATTGATTTGGCAAGAGAGCTTATGTCGGATTCTCCATTACATAGTCTGAATTTCAGAACAGCACTTACATTCTTCGGAGAAAATCTTACAAGAAGATTAATGTCAAAAGATTACAGGAAAGAACTTTCTTCTTTCGGTGATTTCTATCAATCTGCAATGCTTATTGAATCTGGTGCGATAAGTATGGATGAGCTCAAATATCTAATTGAACAATTCCCCAAGGATTTCTTTGGCAAGACAAAAGTTAAGGAAAGGTATAAGAATAATACTTTGATACAAGCAATACAACCAGATGTTATAAATCTTGCTGATGGCAAAACAAGAACTGTGCTTTCAATAAAGACAACAGGTCTTGATGCAACGCAGAAAGAAGCACTTATGATGGGCTGGGCAGAGCTTGAAAAGGTTAATCCAAAACTATCAAGGCTATTGTTTAAGTATGCATTTTTCAAAGGTGGAATAGGATTCAGCCCAAAGAGCTTTATGAACCTTGCTCCAGTTCCAGTAAAGACAGCATTTAAAGAATATATTGATACATTTGTAAATGGTCAAGAAGTAGTTCCGGAAGAAGTTGTTGTTAATTTTATAAGGAATAACGCAAATAACAGAAAGCTTGTTCCTGTGATAAAAGAACCAAAGTTTAAAAAATCTGGAGCATATTATGTAACATCAGACTATAGTGCATCAAGACTTGATTTCTTTAAGATTTCAGACAGTCCGTCATCTATGATATTTAGAAAAGTGATGACAGATTTAAATAATAATTCATATTATGAAGCAATCAAGCCACTTGGAAATAATGGTGAATATTTTGAATATAGCAAGTCGCCAATAAATGAAGATGCTATAAATAGTGAAACAGAGCAAAACAATGGAATAGAAAATATAGCTGATGAAACACCGGTTGTTGAGTCTGTTGATAATTCTGATTTTGATGCTGCTTCAGCACTTAGGTTACTGTTTACAGATAAAACGATAGAAGCTCACAAGAACTATTCTCAAGAAAAGAAGGATGAAACAAGAGAACAATATATAAAATATATTGATGATAATCTTAAGAAAAAAGGTCTCGAATTAAATAGAGAACAGCTTGAAGAGGTTTACAAAATATTCTGCTAAATTTGTATATTATGAGCAATAGAGCAAAAAAAGTAATAAGGAAATTCAATCAATGGAACAAGGGTTATTGTATAATAGCGCCATCTGTAACAATAATTGATAGTAATGGAAAAACACACGAAGAAGACAGTGTTTTATACAAACACCTTCATGATTTTGTGCAGGATAAGGGTATTATAAACCTTTTGTATGCATCATATCTACAAAGTGGTGTTGCAGAAAGTATGGATAATGAGGGTTTTGAAAGAAATAATCAAGGTGAACACGATGCAAAAGATGTTTGGACATATTTTAATATGGACAAATTTATGAAAGACCAAGAGCAAGCCGTGTACTCATTATCGAGAGAAGCTGGTGTTGTGAATTATAAGGGGGAGAATGTTTTGTTTGAAGATGCTGAAGAAGCATTATCAAAAGCAAAGGCATTCAATGATAAACATGATGGATATGTTGCATCTGTATATCAACATGAAGATAGATTTGAAATTATTATAGACAAAACAAATTCAAGAACATATAGAAACAAAGGAGAGGTTAATAGATATCTTTCAATATGGGATTCTTTAAAAGCTGGTCTTGAGTCTCAGGGTATTGATGTTAATTCTCTTAAAGATGTTGCACCAACGCTTGTAACACCTATGAAAGCAAGTGAATTTCTATCCTATATTTATAGGATACAATCTGCATCTGGAAAAACCCTAACACATCAGGACATAAGAGTTCTTATGGAGATTGGAAAGGACAAACCATATGTTCAAAGAATGGAACAAAAGTGGGGCAATGATAAGGATGTTATAGCAGATAAAATACTTGAAGTAATCAATGGCACATCGAATGAAACAGAAACAACACAAAGCTTTGTAAGGGCATCACTATCAAAACTACAAGATAAATCATTGCTAAATGTTACACCAATACAACAGGCTGTTAATGATGCTGGAAGAACAGCATATAATGCTAAAGAGTTTGAGGTGTCAAGAACAATGAAAGACCTTAATGCTCAATATGGTATTGGTTCAGATGTTATACAGTCAACAAACTCAAAAATATCTAAACTTTCAGATGCTGCAACAGAGATAGCAATAGCAAAAAATAGAGAGCTTTCTGTATTGAAATCAAGAAAGGGCGTAAAAGATGATACAATATTAAGCAAAGAAGAAGAGCTCGAAGAATCGCTGGACAATCTATCAAATGGTAAATTTGTAAAAAGTTGTAGCAACTTCTTAAGGGAAGCAAACAACTATATACCAATGATGCAGACTGCAATAGAAAATGTAAAGCAAGCACAAACAAATCTTGAATACCAAGCAAATAGGGCAAGGGTATTGCAGAGGGCTAAAAATTTTGTAAAGCAATATAAGAGTATAGTAGAATCTTTGTGCTCGACAGATAATCTTAAAATTGATGAAAATGTAAGAAAGTCTGATATAGAACTGTTAACAAGCACGGCATCAGAAGTTCTAAAGAATCTTACAAGGTTTGAAAATGAGCTCAATAATATAATAACAAGCACTGTAACAGACACTTTTATAGACATTCTTGGAGATACTGTTTATAACGGAATGTCTGTTGCTGATATTGTTCAGATGTCTATAGCAGATTCAACAATGATGGATTATCTATACTCTTTAAGCAGGGTGTCAAATCCATTGATTGCTGGACTTAACGGTATTATAAGAGATGCTAATGATAAGAGAGATAAGATGCTTTTGGGATTTTCTGATGAAATACAAAGAGCAACAAAAAAACTTTTCTCATCTGGACACAAAGATACATACTTTATGTATGGTGATAATGGAAGAGTTGTCAGCAACTATGACTGGGATGAATATTATCACCAAATGTACATGCATAAAAAATTCCTTGTAAAAGAGGGTGGCCTTAGTGGTGTAGCGCTTGAGCTTGCTATGAAGGAGTGGGAGAAAAACAACACGGAGGAGCTTGTTGTTGACAGGGTTTCAGGAAGAACAGAAATGGTTCCAAAACTCAGTATGTATCATATAAAGGGCTATATGGATGTTGGTGGTATACAAATGCCGGTAGATATTGAGTTTGATAGAAATTGGGATGCTGCACAAAGGGAATATTATAAAACAATGATGGATATAAAGGGTAGAATTGGCACCCTGTTTCCAGAATATGCACAAAAGCAATTCTATGCACCACAAGTAAGAATGAACAAGATAAATCTTATGAGAGAGGTGCTTGATGGTAGAAGAAGTATATATTCTGCTGTTAAAACTCTTATCAGTAGAATGAATCTAAATATAAAAGAAGATGATACAAGGTATGGAAAGAATGGAATTGTGCTTGATGGTGAAAGGCAGTTTATTAGAAAAGGAGATTATAACGGAGCTCCGTTAAGACAAATTCCAATATTCTATGTGAATAAACTGAATAATCAAGATGAGCTCCTTCATGATTTCTCTGGAGCATTACAACATCTTGCATCTACTGCATGCAATTATAATACAATAAATGAAATAAAAGACCTCGTTGAGCTTTCGGCAGATTACATAAAATCATCAAAAGTATCTCACGGTGAGGGTTTGAAAGGTTTGTTTGAAAAGGTTGAAAATGGTGATATTGAAATATTTAAGCAGCTTGTTAAAAATAATGAAGCAACAAATACTGCCGCGCTGCTTAATGGTATGATAGCCAAGGATATATATGGAGAGAAAATTAAAGACCAAGGAAAGATTGGTAGATTACTACAAGGCGCAATAAATTGGGGAACATTCAAAGCACTTACATGGAATGTTCTTGGTGGAACATCAAACAAAATTGTTGGTGATATTCAAAACATAATAGAAGGTGTAACTGGAGAATATTTTGATATTAAAGACTTGATAAAAGCAAGGGCATATACAGCCGGTTCAAAATTATCTCCTGCAAGAATTTGGGATAATCTTACATATCAAAAGAATACACTCGGGTGTGTTCTCGAAGAATATTTTGACCCGATACAAGAGGTGTATTCAGAAAAATCAAGTGAAAGATATTATGGTAGAATGTTTGACAGGCTTATTGGAAGTTTTAACAGCATGGCATTATATGCTTCTGGTGAAGCTCTCATACATCTAAACAATATGTATGCAATACTTTTCTCTGAAAAAGTAAGAAATAAAGATGGTAAGATTGTGTCGTTGTTTAATGCACTAAAAACAACAAACAATCAAGATGGAACAGCAAAGCTTGGAATAAAAGATGGATACACAAGAATTGATGGAAGTGCTATAGATGATACTTATCTTCAAAATATAAAACAAATAATAAGGACCGTAAATCAAAAGTGCCACGGCTCTATGAATACAGAAGATAAAGGTATAATTCATAGAGATATTGCCGGAAGAGCAGTTCTTAATTTCAAGCAATGGATGGTTGAGCATTATTCAAGAAGATATAGAGCGCTTCATTATGAAGCAGGTGCTGGAAACGTGCTTGATAGAAACTTCTTCTTAAAAACAAAAGTAATACTTGATGGAGAAAAAATAAGACTTGTTGATGCATTTACAAGATATGACCATTCTGATGGCTCATTCTCTTTAGTTCTTAAAGATGGTGTGAAAAACCTGAAAGGACAGGATATTACAAATGAAGATATAGTAAAGATGAGGGAGAAAGCAAATGCTGACCAACACAATCAAATGGGATTCTGGTCTGATACTATTGATTATCTTGGAAACTTCTTTAAAAGAAGTAAGGACATTGAGCAGAAGGCTGGTAGGAATTGGGATAATCTTTCAGATAGACAAAAATATAATATAAAGAGATGTGAAACTGAAATTGCTACAATAGTGTTTTTGTTTGGTCTTGGTGCTGTTATTGGTGATGAGGATGAAACAAGGGGAGATGAATGGTGGTATAGATTCTTGCAATATCAGCAAAAAAGATTACTTCTTGATGAGTTTGCAAGCACGCCGATTGGTGCTGTTACAGAGGCAAAGAAATTTGTTGATAGACCAACAGCTCTTACTGGAACACTATGGGATGCTGCATATCCTGTAATTGGTGCAGTTTCTGGAGACTTCTTAAAAGAGCAGGGTAGTGGAAGACACGCAGGGGAGAATAAATATTGGTATAATATAAGAAGGCACACACTACCATTCTGGTGGGATGTTGAGAAGCTGAAATATCTCGGAGAAGATAATAGTGTATTTGGTGTGTTTGACCTGAATAACTATACAAGATAATACAAATAAAGGGTGGTTGATTCCACCCTTTATTTTTTTTATTATCAATTAATTACTTGCAATCCCTTATATTTTCAAGCCAAGCTTGAGCATCTTTGATATTGGTTGTTTCAATACCATGCGATTGAAGTATATTTGCTATTTCAGCAAGACTCTTACCAGTAAGTTCTTTACCCCAAGATTTTGCATCAATAACTGTTTTGAACGAATCTCTAAATTCAGCGTTTCTTGAAACACCAACAAATGTACCACTAACCCTTCTAAGTCTTTCCTGCGTATCCTTTGAACCAATTTCAATCGGAGCTTTATTAGATTGACTGTTTACAGCAACCGGTTCTTGTGATTGTTGTGCTGGCTGTTGTTCACCAGTTGGATTCTCTCTATATGCCACAACATCACCAAGCGCCATATTTAAAACCTCTTCTTCTGTTATGCCAAGAATTTCATTTGCTTCAATTCTTTCAGTGCCCGGCTCAACAGTAGTTGTATCATACTCATTTATAGCCCTTTCTCTTGCAGCCCTTTCTTTTATCTCTCTTATCCTATCAATCATCTGTCTTGATTGCTCAACAGTTGCAACTGTAACATTGTTCTTTCTGTCAAGCTTTACAACAAGAGGACTATTGGCATCATTGCTTATTATATAGTATCTATTCCTGCTCTTTGGCTCTGTATATGCTGGTGTAAGACCACTCTCTGTTATAATCTTGTTGTAATAGAAAGATGTTCTTATAGATTCATCTGTAACCAGATTAGACCTTTCATCAAACAAGCCCTTATCAGATTCTCTATAATGCTGTCCATTGATAACATAGGTATTTTCCCTACCATTTATCTGACTCTGCTGATTTTGTACCGGTTCTGTTCTAACCTCCTTTTGTTCAATTATTGGTCTACCATCAGAACCAACTGGATATGTATAATATGCTGCATTGATTGTACCGAGATATGCAATATCTGTTTGGAAGCAACCAGCTTCATCCATCATCTTAAACCTTTCTTGCAGCAACAGGTTATTTCTGCTATAATTTATCTTGAAGTCAGCATTTGTAACCTCTTGGAAGAAATCTGTTTGACTAAATTCATTTGAATTCAGGTTGAATCTTACAGGTTCACCACCATTAAATCTTACTGTTATTGTATTATTTTTCTCATCACCAATGGTAATCCTATTGTTATCATCAAATACAAGAAGCTTTCTAAGTTCACCAAGAGCTGCATTTCTTTCATTAAAATCTCTTGATGTAATCATGGTAAGAAGATTGTCTATATTTCTTCCAAACCTTGTTGTTCTGTCTATTTCATTAAGCCTCTTTGTATTTAATCTTACTGGTACAAGCACATTGTTTGCACCTCTTACCATAAGAAATACAGCCCCAGAGTTTCTATCTATTGCAGATGGAAGATAATATTTCTCATTTGAAACACCAATTGTAACAGCCTTTGTCTTTTCTTGTATGATAAATTTAAGGTCTTCATATTCAAGCCCCATTGGATTTCTTACAGAATCTTCAAGTATCTGACCAATACTTCTCATTTCTGTGGATTTGTCTGTACTTAACCTCTTTGTAATACTACCGGGCTTTATTGTCTTGACATTTGTATATGCTTGGCTTACATGATACAGTTGATTTTCACCTTCATTGCTTGAAAAATATTGACCAGAAGACTGTTTAATCTTATCTTTTATAAGGTTAAAGTTATTAAGTTGGTTGCTATCATATACCCTCTTTCCGGTAGTTGGGTCAATTCTTGAAGAGAATCCAGTAGTACCAACAATAAGCCATCTTTTACCATTGGCTTCTACAACACCACCAAGGTCTTTATTATGCAGCCTTTCAATCTCTGGAGTAAACTCAACAACATTGAAGATATACATTTCATGCTTTTTCCCATCTTTCCCAACATGCCCAGCAACAGGAACGCCCTCTTCAATATTAGGGTTTGTTACCATGAAATGTATCTTTGTATCAGGATGTTTCTCTATAATCCTGCCAAACTCTCTGTCTATGATATCTTGAACCCTCATTCCGTGGCTTGAAAGGAATTCAAAATACTCATTCATGCTATCACCTTCTACTGCGCCATTTCTCTTTACTTGCTCTTTGCCAATCTTATCAAATCTTAAAGCATCTGCATCATACTCATACATAGTATTGCCAACAAGGTCAGATGTTGGGTCTGGTTCAGTATATGCTTGATAATCAGTTTCACCAGAATCAACATCTACAACACTTGTTGGTTTTGGTGTTGTTGGAACTTCATCAACAACACTTGGTGTATATGTTGTAAGACCATCATCTGTAACAACAAACGCGGTGCCATCTTGTATTGGTCTTGTTTCAGCCTCTGGGTCATAAACAACCTCTGGACCAACATAATCTTCTATTGTTGGAGCTGGTATAACACCTTCTGTTGAAACATCATCAGCAGAAACTTCTGGTCTTGGTGTTTCAGCATCATCAACATCAGCTTGCTTTCTACCAAGGTTCTGTTGAGATGATTTACCATTATCTTTTGGTTTTTCTTTCCTTGTCTCTTTTATCCCTTCTTTGCTACCGGTTTCATTTTTTGCTATATCCAGTAATTGTTTCCTCTTTTCCTCTCTCTGCTTTTTACTGTTTTTCATAGATGCTTTAGACTTGGTTGCACCTCTTTGGTAACCAAGTTCTTGAGCTCTATTGAGCAAAGCATTTATATCTTCTCTTATTACTTGAACATCACTATCGTTAAGGCTTTCATCAGTGAGTATTTCTTCAAGGTTTGCTACAAGTTCTTTCAAGTTGCTCGATACATCAAACATGTTTTTCACAGTTTGAAGTGCATTTATCCTTCTTTGTTCGTTTGGAATAACATCTTTTGCAACACCTGATATATCACCACTGAATTTTGACATTTCAAGAAGCCCTTTAAGATAACCTCCTTTCTTTGGGTGCTGTTCTATGTATTCTTGTAGAATCTCCGTGCTAACACCACTACCATTTATACCGTTTCTACCACGCAACAATCTTTCTTCATTTGTGCTTGCACTATCAATAAACTCAAATATCTTTTCTTTTTGTCGTTGCCTGAATGCAGATGTTCTTTTCAACTCATTTTGAGCCTTTTGTTGTCTTATATAGAAAGATGCTTCTGCTGGATTGTTTGCCATATTATCAAAAGCAACTCTTACACCATCCATCCTTTCTGATAGTGTTGCAGAATCTTGAACAAGCTGTTCAAAGTCTTCGCTTCTTTCTTTGCCATGAGCTATTGTCTGTTCAATAATCCTTTGTTGCCTCTTTGAAAAATCATTCCTATGCATCGGGTCAAGAACCCACGCTCTTTGTTTTGGAGAAAGACCAAGTATTTCATTCTCGGTCATTAATCCAGTAAACTCAACGGACTTACCTTTTTCATTGACAAAAGCATTGCCATCATCCTTTATTTTTTCAAGAGTTTCCTTTTCAGCATCAAGTCTGTTTGAATATGATTCCTTTCTTATTTCTGCTATCCTCTTTTCATATCTAACCTTAATGACATCTTCCGGTTTTGCGTCAGACATTCCTTTGAGTTTTTCATCCTACTACTTTTTTTTCTTATCCTGTTCATCAATTCTCTTCTGGATTTCATCAAGGAATTCATTCTGTACCTTTATCCTTCTTTCCCAACCAGACCTGCTTCCATATTCAGCTTGAGAGCTAAAGCTTAACTGTGAATTAACAGGAGATGCGTGACCACTTATGGTTTGTTCTATATCATTTATTCTTTGCTTCCAAGTATCTCCCATTGTAAGCATATAAGCCAACTCATCTTTCAGGTCATCTGACATTGCCCTGCCATTAGTAGATTTGCTGAACCTGTTTATCTTATCCTTATATGAGTTAATCATATCAAGCAAATCCTTTGCATTGCCTTGAATAAGACCAGCTGCAACCTCTCTGCTATTTGGATTGTTTGCTATTGTTTCATTATCTTTATCTGCAAGAAATTCATCAATAATAGAGCTTGGAATATTACCAGAAGCAAGGTCATTGAGTTCATTTATAGCATTTGTAAGTCTTGAACTCTGGCTTAATACTCTATCAGACTGCGCATTTGCAAGCATTTTTGCAACAACAAAAGCACGATATGTTTTATCATCTTTCAGTTCCTTCATTCCCTTCTGTGCCCTATCTTTTGGAAACATTGATGCAACATATCCGGACATATCACTCAACACCCTATCATTATCTTTCAGGACTTTATTTGCTGCATCAATCATTGTTTTTGTGTTTGCTTGAGCAGCCCTTGCCTCTCTAATAGATACTGTTAACGGATTATCAATATGTTGTACTATTGATTCTATTGCTCTACCACCCCGTGTACTCCTATCCCTCGTTGTTGTTACATCAGTTGTAAAGTTTGGCATAAACCCAAACAATCCACCAATGCCACCAATGAATCCATCATACCAAGACTGCTTATCAAGGAGAGCATCCCCAGCACTTTTGAACCCATAGTTTATTCCATCAAGAAAGTTGATTGTATAGCCATCGTGTACAGTAGCATAATCATCGGGATTATCATATCTATTTACAAAGCCTTGATATGCCCCCTTACCAATACCAGAACCAAAACCAACAGTAACATCATCCCAGTAGTTAGACCAGAATCCGCCAAAGATTTTCTGACCAAGATAATATCCAGCAAGAGGAAGTTCCGAGTTATATTTCAATGCCATTTTACCGGCAACCTCTTTGAATGGTGCAACACCATCATCAAACATTACTGTGGTGTTATCTTTACCAAGAAGCCATTTCTTGTAAGAAAGATTAGCTGCTGTCATTCTCAGTTCCTCTATAAGAGAGTCTGTTACATATGCTGTTCTTGCAGCATTTTCTATTGCATTTAATCTATTCTGGTCTTGGGTGTATTCATTAAATGCTCTTTGAAATTCCACATTATTTGAATCGTCTGTTCCAGATGTTCTCTTTGCATATTCAAGACCATCTGTAACAAGTTGCTGCCTTAATTCATCAAGCGTTTGGTTATATGTTTGTATACCATATGCCTGAGCAATACCACCAGCATTAAATGCGGCTGTAAGACCAACACCAACAGCACCGGCAACACCACCAACCTTACCAAGACCAGCAAGCCACTTATTAGCACCACCAGTAAGTTGACCAATAATATAATCACTCCACAGGAACTTACCCATCTTAACAGCCTCACCAAGAGTCTGCCTGCTCCAAACCCTAAGCTCTTCATCTGGTCTATACACATTATTATATTGTGATACACCACCATTGTGATTAGCTCTGTCTATATCAAGTGCATCAAGAGTATTATATTGGTCTACACCATTCCAATATTGTGGATTATCCCAATTGTTTAATAGTTCTCCATTCTCATCTTTACCATTCAGCCAATCATTAAATTTCTGCTCTCTTAATGCTTTTTCTTCACCGGAAGATGTAAGTATACCAATTTGTTTGCCAACACTTTCAGCATATATCACCTTGTTCATAAGGTTGGCAACACCACCAACAAGCACATTGTTCATTACATTTCCAGCCCTTTCAATAAATGGCATGTCATCTGCTATGTGCTTCCTAAACTGCAAGTCAAGATTTTCAAAAGCTTCATTGCCATCAAAGTTGCTGTTCATTGCAAAGAATTCTGCAATGTATCTTATCTTGTCATCAAGAGTAAGATTTCTTATATGTGGTGTGTTCTCAAATGCATTATAGTAATTTGAGCTTGCTGATATATCCCTGAATAGCCAGTCAATCCTGTTTTCGGGTGTATCCTTAAGATTCTCAACAGTAGATGCCCAGTAATCCTGAATGGCCTTCTGTCTACCTTCTCCATCCAACACTCTTGATGTTGAACCCATTCCACCGGAAATTATTTTCTCATACTGACCAGTATATGGTTTTAGCTCATTTTCTGATGGTGCTTGCTCAAGTGTGGACTTTATCAGTGTATTCTTATACCAATCACTTTCTTCTGGTGTGTATTGTATCCCACCGTTTTGAGTTTCAAGCTTAATACTATTTACTATCTGCTCTATCTCTGGAGAAAGAGCAGAAACTTTTCTTTCATAATCTCTTGATATTACATCTTGAAGAACTTTATCAGAGTGTTCTTTGGTATTTTCTGGATAATTATTTTCTGTTTGTTCTTCAAAGAATGGAGAATCAATATATTGATTTGACCTCGACTCTTTTGCAAGGTTGCTACCAATGTTTTCTATTTCCTTAATTTCCGATTCTGTTTTCCAATCGCTATTAAGTAGGTCAAGCTTTCCTTCTGTTGTAAGCTTCTTATTTAATCTATTATACTCATCAAGATTGAGATTTGGGCCAATTTCATCTATACCAAACTTTTCATCAAACCCATCTTGAATCATGGCATCACGATATAATCTTTTTATATCGTCATTATTCTTCACATTTTCCTTAAGATATGATTTATCATACCTATTCAGCAATTCGTCAAGTTGATAGTTTATATCTATTTCTTCAAGACTTGCGTTTGATTTAAATATACCAGACTTTACTCCATTGTCAATATACTCCTTCCTTTCATTGTCTGAAAGTCCAGATATACCAACAACCTCATACTTACCACTATTGTCTCTTCTTATTGGCATAGGTCAAATTATTTATCTTCCTAATCTGTTTGCTGCAACATTTGTTTCTTGTTGCTCTTGCATATCCTGTTGGGCTTGAACATTATTAGCAGTTTGTACATCACCAATAGCACTGCCTCTTTCTTCTCCACCACTTGTTATAATAGATTGTGGAGATGAGCTATCAACAGCAACATTACCCCGAGTTTTATTTGTATTACCTGTATATATTGTTATATTGGGATTCTCTTTAAGTCTTTCCTCAATATCGCTTATAATATTATCAATTGGTCTTTCTTTTTCAACACCATACTCAATTGTTTTGGTTTTTATGCCGAGGTCTCTTGCAACAGTCTTTATATCTTGCGTTGTAAGTTGATTCTTAATGCTCTCGCTTGTTCCACTGTCACCGGAAATTACTTTTCTATACCCAGTTAGTACGGTGTGTTTCTTTGTACCAACACCTACTTCATCAGAAGACTTTCCATGCCTTGAAACATTGCCATTCTTATCATATACTCTCAATCCGTATTGTGGTGTTCTTTGAGCACCAGAACCACCGGTGCCACCACCCTTCTTATCAGCTGTTGCTCTTGCTGCTATATTCCTTGGATTCTTATCACTCTTTTCCCAATCAAGTTCCTGCTGCTTAAGATTAAGCATAGCATTTTGGTATCTTGACATAAAGTCTTCATTCTTCTGTCTTTCCTCTTTATAGTCATAAGAGAGACCAGCAAGTATTCCATCAAGACCTTTACTTAACACAGTTCTCTTGTCATTTACATCTTGTAATCTATCAACACCATTTGCGCTACCTATTCTATTAAGTGCATTTGCTATATATCCATATGCCGACCTTATCTCACTAATACCATTAAGTGTTGATTTATCAGAAATGTCTTTGCCTGCAAGGTTTGCAAGTGCTTCACCAATCTGGTCTGCACTATATCCATATTGATAAGCTTGAACAAAATATTGAGAACCAAGATTTTCATCAATCCCCCAATCTTTCAATACTGTTCTCAATCTTGCAGATTGAGCCTTTGCATCAGCAAGACCTTCTGCATAAACCTTATCACCACTTACTGTAAATGTATCTGGCGCTTTACCATTCATCCAGCTACCAAGATTAGTGTTAACTGGGTCATTACCAACAAGACTCGGGTCTTTTATTTTTGCATCCCTAAAAGCCTTTGCAGCTTCTGCCCTGCTATTAAAGGCCTGTTGTATTGGTATGAGCTTATTGGCATAATCACTTCTCAATTCTCTTAAGGCCCTTCTGCTTGAACCTAAATCACCTGTTCTCAAAAGCTCATTAGCTGTATTGACCATCTTGTCATTATAATCCTTATATACTCTGGCCAATTCTGGGTCTTGATTTTCATCTATTAATCCACCAATAGTGCTTGCGAGAACATCTTGCTCATCAAGAGCATCCATCCTCTTATCATATTCTTCCTTATATTGCTCCAACGGTTGAATCCTTGTTTTATAATCAACAGGATTAAAAGTTGGGGCCACCATTGAATATCTTGGCATACCTACTTCTTTTTAAATTCCTTTATATTGCTTTTCTTAATCTTTCCACCATTTGCTCCATATCTTCTTCCAAGAATCCAAGAAGCATCCCTCGTTGCATCATTATTTGGAGCTATATGTTCAAGGTAATATCTTGCCATATCATTGTACATCATATCATTACCCCACTGACCAGCATTATTGAGAGCAGCTGTTTCTTCTGTGCTTCTTGCTTGTGATGTAGCACTCTGAATACTATCAGCAAGCATTGCTTGTCTGATAATATCATTAACCCTTTCCTCGTCTGCTCTCTGATTGTAGATTTGAGAATTCAGTGATTGTCCAGCATTGAACTGGTCTATCCCAGTATTGAATTGCTGAACACCCTTTCTTCTTTCCTCATTTGCTGCTGCTGCACCCCTTCTTGCTTCACCCATCTGACTTGTTATATTATTATTGAGTGCAAGCATAGCATTTCTTGCAGCAAGAGAATTACCACCAGTAGTATCAAGTAGTGCTCTCTGTGTTCCAAGACCAACATTTTGTAGTCTATTCATTTCATAGTCTACATCATAAGGATTATAGCTCATATAACCACCAATTGGTGTGCTTTTTACATTCCTTATAGTTCTTGCAGCATCACCAATCCTATCAGACCAAGTGTAATCCTCTTTGTTTCTCCAACCAACAGCATCTCCAATAGCATTTATTGCAGAACCAATAACCGGCACAGCCCTGAGTGTTTGAGCCAAACTATTACCATTAAACCAGCCATAACCCATATAACCATTAGCATAATCAGCAGCTTCACCAAGCAGTCTGTTATGTCTCTTGTCAGACTCATCTATATTATGTTTTCCCCAATAATAGTTACCAAAGTCATCAAGCCACCTATTTTGGTTATCAAACATTTCATTCGTGGAAGAAGTTATATCTGTTTCTTTTTCTTCAGGAAGCTTGAAAGTATCCTTTAAGTTAAGCGTTACTTTAGGTGCTCTGAATGTTCTTAACTGACTACCATCTGGATACATATTTCCCATTGGGCCACCAAAAGCAAGTTGCTTCTGATTTCTTTCTATTCTATCAGCCTGATTTATAAGTTTTGCCCTTACTCTATTTTCATTTTCACGATACCAAGAACTTGGTGCTCCAAGCTTAGATTGATAAGCCTCATCAAACAGAGTTCTACCATTTCCATATCTATAATATGGTGGAATATCATTAACAATATCCATTAGGGGTTTCCCGCTGCCAAGTATTTCTGCAAACCTTCTTGCGCTTTTTGCAAGAGCCAAAGAATCTCTATCTTCTTCATATTTATCTGATACAGCAATAGTTGTTTTTGGTTCTGTATCATTGTTTATCTCTCCACCAAAAGCGTGCTTCCAGCCAGCTGCATTATGTGCAAAATTTGCTTTGCGTACCATTGCGGGAGAATATCTATCCTTATTAGCAAGCACTGTTGATGCAAACTCTTGAACACCCATT
>Ga0247611_10003483_pt1 | contig 23265 bp, 27 predicted proteins | sample 177DNAGHGhighgp2_FD_192422 | JGI IMG/M metagenome (GOLD analysis project Ga0247611, IMG submission 192422) | Sheep rumen microbial communities from Palmerston North, Manawatu-Wanganui, New Zealand - 1770 DNA GHGhigh gp2 | ecosystem: Host-associated > Mammals > Digestive system > Stomach > Rumen... | reverse complement strand
TTCGATTGAAATGTTTACAATTTTCACAATATTTTCGATTTTATCCTTATATTAAATAAAAGGATATACTTAACAGCATATCCTTAACCTACATTTTTGAGCCCCTTGTCCAATTCGAACACAATTCGTACAGTGTTCTTTTTTTATAGCAGATTTTTCGTACAGCTTAGAAATTTTTCGTACACCTGCTAGACATAGGGTTTGAAGATCTCTCTTCTTAATTAGGATATCACACTTTGATGGTTCTTCCACAATAGAATTTAAAACTTATTGTTTTATCTTTATGAATAATTGCAGATTCCACCATAGCCATCCATGCTTCTTTGCTCCACCTGAGTATGGTTTCTGGTTCCTTCTTCATTAGCTCTACTGAAGCAAGTATCTTTTCTTTTTTGCCTCTTTGAATTGTCTTCTCGACAGTTAGAGCATTGATTCTTGAAGTTAGCTTATTGTTTCTTTCTTCCAAAGCTTCATATTGTTTAAGGAATTCTTCTTCAGAAAGCTCATTAGTTTTTGTTCTCTTATCAATAAGCATTTGTACCATAGTTTCCACCACTTCAAGTTCCTCTTTTGCTTTGGAAATTTTGTTATCTAATACTTCTTGATTACCTAAGAGCTCAGCAACCTCAGTTAAGTCATCAATTATTTGCTCTCTTTCAGACATCACTTTGTTGTAAGCTTCCATGAACTTTTGAACTATTTCATCCTCAGTTAAATGAGGTGTTTGACACTTGTGCTGATTCTTAGAATCAAACTTGTGGTTGCATTGGTAGACTATCCTTCTATAAGCATCATTGCTATGCCAAACTTTTCTTCCATAGAACCCACCGCAGTCTTCGCAGATTAACTTGGCTGAAAAGATATCGTTAGCAGAATAGATAGCACCTATTTCACTTCTTCTTTTTATTTCAGCTTGTACCATATCCCACTCTCCTCTATCAATGATGGCTGGGTGAGAATTCTCAACATAGTATTTAGGCAAGACTCCATTGTTTTTTACAAGTTTGTGGTCAAGATAATTCTCGACATAAGTTTTTTGAAGAAGAGCATCACCTTTATACTTTTCATTAGTTAGAATAGAAAGAACCCCATTTTTATACCATTTTGAGCCTTTGGTAACAGTTGGAATTCCAGCTCTATTAAACCTTTCAGCAATGCTATGAGGAGTTAATCCTTCAAAGAGGAATAGCCTATAGATTTCTCTGACAAGCTGTGCTTGTTCCTCATCTATTTCTATCTCTCCATTAGCTCCTTTTCTGTAGCCTAAGAAAGTACTATAAGCCATACTTACTTTTCCCTTTTGAAAAGCCACTCTTTTACCCCAGGTGACATTCTGAGAAATGCTTCTTGATTCTTCCTGAGCTATCGAAGCCATAATTGTGAGAATTAGTTCGCTTTTAGGATCGAATGTCCATATATTTTCTTTCTCAAAGAACACTTCAACATGGTGAGCTTTTAATTCTCTGATTTTAGAAATTGTATCTAAAGTGTTTCTCGCAAACCTTGAGATGGATTTAGTAATTATTAAGTCAATTTTCCCGTTGAGAGCAGCTTCAATCATTTTGTTAAAAGAGGCTCTTTTTTTGGTACTTGTCCCACTAATGCCTTCATCGGCATAGGTTTCAACATACTCCCACTCCTCTTTTTCTTTTATGTACCTGGTGTAGTATTCAACCTGGGCTTCATAGGAAGTGTATTGTTCATCATTATCAGTAGAAACACGTGCGTATGCGGCAACTCTCCTTTTATTCTTTTGAAATATAGGCAAATTGCTCACCACATCTATCGTTGGTTCAATTACAGTTATTCTTGACATTGTTTTCTCCTTTCATTCATCGCAGCGGTTCTCTTTCTAGCTGCTTCTTTCATTTCCTCCGACCAAAGCTCTTTTCTTGATGGGTAACTCCAGGTTTTCTCAACTTCATGACCATCTTTGAAATGGAAAATCAGCCTTGAGTCATTAAACGCTGTTATGTGGTCTATTTCTTTTTCAAAAATTTTTTCATCAAACTCTTTGAGCTTCAGAACCTCTGCGGTCACTTGTTCCAGGATGCCTTGAGGCACCTTTTTGTTAGGACATCCATCCTTCCCGTATTTGTCATAGTAAGAGCAAACATAATGGAATTTCCCTCTACTTATCTTTCTGGAAAAATGGCGGTTGCAGTAAGGGCAGACCAGTTTTTGTTGGAATGGATTACTCTCTTCCCTGGTGATTACTCCCACCGCTCTTTCTTTTATTAGTTCTTGAACCTTGTTAAAAGTTTCTTTATCGATGATAGGCTCATGAGCTTCTTCGACTCTCCACATTCTCTTTTGACCTTTATTTTTAATCATCTTTTTGGTTATGAAATTCTCGTTAAAAGTGCTCTGAAGAGTGATGTCTCCTGTATAGGTTTCGTTTCTTAAAACACCCATCACCGAGGTATAAGTTAGCTTTCTATTAAATCTTGATTTAAAGCCCATCTTTTCTAAGGTAATAGCTATCTTCTGAGTTCCGTATCCTTCTAAGTAAAGTTTGAACATGAGTCTTACCGCTTCTGCCTCTTTTGGTTCAATCACTAAAACACCATTCTTAAGACGATAACCAAGTATGGTCATGGAATAAACCTTTCCTTCGTTAAAGTGTTTCAGAACAGCCCATTTGACGTTCTCTGACATATCTCTAGCTTCTTCTTGAGCCATAGAAGCTAAAAGAGTAAGAATGAATTCTCCTTCTTCTGAAATTGAATGGATATTCTGTTCTTCAAAGAAAACATCGACTTTCAGAGCTTTAAGCTCTCTGATCGTCTTAAGAAGTGTTGCGGTATTCCTTGCGAACCTGGAGATAGACTTTGTAATAATTAAGTCAATCTCTCCACTTCTGCAGGCATCTAATAGTTTATTAAACTCTTCTCTATCATCCTTAGTTCCACTTATACCTAAGTCTGCATAAACCCCTTTGAAGATGTAGTCTTTCCTGGACTGAATATAGGTTCGATAATGTTCGACTTGATTGTTAAAAGAATGGAGCAGAGACTCTTTGTTTCTGCTCACCCTAGCATAAGCCGCAACCCTAAGAAGCTTAGGTAATCTTCGTGACGATTCTATCTTCTTTATTTGAGTCATTTTTGTCCTCCTTTTCCTCACCTATATACATCCCATAATCTTGGTCGTTTATCAACTTATTAAGTCTATAAATAGACTTATCTTTGATACAATGCTTCTTGGCTAAATAAGCCTCAGCTTTCATATAATCAGCTTCATCAAGAACTCCTTGTTCTAGGAATTCTTTAATCAAAGCCATCTCCGCTAAATAGAGTTCTAAATTACTTTTCTTCATTTGCTTTATTCCATCTACGAGACTCAAAATTCTGAAAGCATTCTCTAGAACAAAACCTTCTTTTTTTATATTTGCTAGCTCTGAAAACAACGCCACACTCTTCACAGATAAATGCTTTTTTGAACAAAGGATCAGCTTTTCGTTTTGAGTTTTTGTAAGCTTGCCTGCATTTTTCAGAACAGAAATGCTTGGTTCTTTTGCCTATAGGAGGAACAAACTCTTTTCCACATTGAAAACAAACATATTTGATGTTGTTAACTGGGTATTTTAGTAAAAAGGAAGAAATGGTACTTCTAGGCATTTCCATTGCCTTTGCAATATCATTCAAAGAGTAATCTTTATCCTTTAAATCATAGATTTTGAGTTTTTCCTGGGTAGTCAACATAGATGGCTCCTTTCGGAATACGGAGAAAAAGAAGCTTTTTTGTAAACCCAAAAGAAAAACTCCCCTTTCGGAGAGTGTTAAAGTAATTTTATCTTCAAGCTATTTTCTCTTAAGAATTGTAGTTATATAATCTTCGCTGATTTTTCTTCCGATAAAGCGTTCGGCCTCCTGCTTTGATATTTCGACTATATCAAGCAAATAAGAACTACTTCCATAACAATATGGGCTATCTTCTGGTTCATAAGGATCAAACCCAACCCTAGCATCAAACAGTCTTGTTCCACCAGGGAGCCACTCCCCTTTTTCTTTGCTGAAATAAACCGAAAATAATTGTTCGTTGTCTTCAATAAATAATGTTTTGTGGTCATCACCAAGCAATAAATATTTCATCATTTAATCTCCACTTTCACACCCATTTTTTTCAAATCATCAATAGTCATTTTTGGTTCTTTATCGAATTCTTCTTTATACTCATGAACATTCTCAAGAAAGTGATACGCATCATTAATGATGAATACCCAGAATAAGTACCCTTGTGCTCTCTTATAATTATCATCGTTGAGCTCAATTAAATCTATCACTCGAAGGTTGTCTTGTAAGTCCATCATTTTTACCATTGCAGAGATAGGGTTTTTAAGACAAATTTTTATGTATTCTCCATAGTCCATTGTTTTATCGTGAGTAATTTTCTTTAAAGCATCTTCTATGTATAAATCAAAGTATCTTTCAAACCCGCATGAAGCATAAATCTCTTTTAAATCATCAATGGTAAATTCAGTATCTTCCACTACATCATGAAGCAAACAAACTTCTTGAACACCGTCATATGGAATTCCATGATGATACATCATATCTTTATCTATGCCGAAGAAATCATGTGGCTTTATTCCTACTAAATTTCTGTAATTTTCAAGAACTCTTGATGGATGTTCAGCATAATCTTCGCCGTTTTCCCTTTTTTGATTCCTGTGAGCATATTCCATAATTTCCATAGCTAAATAAACAGAACTAGTGTCAGATTTTAGTAATTCTTCTTCTTTAACACCCTTTTCAATTAGATAATCATGGATCATTTTTAGTTTATCGTTCATTTGTCTTTCCTCCTATCGACACCAAAAGTATAGAAGAAAAGCAAACAAAAAAGGTCAAACCGTATTTGACATTTGATTCGACCTTATTTTTTTAGCTTACACAATTAAGGAATCAGAGTATCCGTTTTCTTCAAGCAACTCGTTTACTTTGTAAATATCATAGATTTTGTTCTCAATAGCATACCTAATAATTAAAGCGTATTTATTTGAAGATGCGAGTGTATACCCTGCTTTCTTCAAAAGATACTTACACTCATGATTAGATACCTGTAAAGAAAAAGCTAACTTTAAGCAAACATTCAATGATGGATTTGACTTGCCAGAAATAATTGAAGACCAAAGCTGCCTGGATATATTAGCTTTATTGTACAAGTCAGAAGCATTTTCAAACCCATATTTATCCATCAGAAAATACAAGTATTCAACGAAAGACGAGGCTTTCTCAGTACTACTTTCATGTTTCTTTATAAATTCTTCTAAGGTTTCCATCTTTTTTATTTTACCTCACTTGTTAAACCTTATCACGAAATAATGGAAGTCGTTCAAATCATTATGTATACTATTTGCACCGGGCATAAGGACTAATGGTTAGCTTATTAGTTCAATATAGGTAGCACGAGAGTTACCAATAATAGTTTTATTAAAGGAGAAACACTTATGTCCGATTATGAACTTCCAGTTACTGTCTCTTCAGTGAGGCATGAATTCGGAACCTTCTTTGATAGAGTTAGAGTTCTTTATAACTTAGCGTTCTTCAAAGAAGAAAAAGGCTACAGAGCGGAAGCTGTGAAAAAGTACGCTGATGAATTGTTTGAGGCTAACCGCATCAGTGAGTATGTCCACTCCATCATTGGAGAAGCGATCCAGAAATTCACACTACTCTCTCCGGTCAAATTAAAAGAGATGAACCCTACTAAGCTTGAGCAATTAAGCAAGTGGATTAACATCTCTATCTATGACATTAACGGTGAAATTACTGATTTAATGTCGAAGTAATGAGCTCCCAAAAGGAGCTTTTATTGTTCTTCGTTGTTTCCAGGAGGAACAATTACATCAAAAATTCTTGCTAATTCAGCTTTGATTAGTTTTCTTCTCTCAGCGAAGAAAGTATCAAAATCTTTAATATCTAAAGAAATGTTTTCAGGGTGATAATCGAAGTCGTTTCCTTCTTCTACCCATTTAGCTAATGGAGTTTTATTCTTTTCTTCGTTTTCTTTACCTTCTAAAAGCTGAAGATTTGGAAGTAGGTTTCTCTGCTTTTGCCATTTAATTATTAAATCTTTATCGCTTATAACATCTTTGATGTTTTTATTTTCAAAAAGTGCATATGGGTGGACATGGTCTTGATGGAATACGTGCTTATCGACTTTTAAATTTGGATATAAAAGAAGTAAGAAAACCAAAGTGTTTGAACCTTTTTCGTATTTATTTAGCCAGAATTCCAAGTCTTCATTTCTAACAATAAAGTCTCTTCCACCAGTTAAAACTGTTTCTTTGAAGAAACTCATGGAGAATTGATTCTTATTGCATTCAATATCTTTTAATGCAGCTCTGGTGCTGATTAACGCACTATTGCTGGCGACACCAAACAATCCTTTTGCAAAAGAAATAGATAAGAATTTTTTGGCTTCTGTTTTGGATTCTTTACTATCAAATTTCCCACCTTTGAAAATGTAATATGCCAAAGGCATTGTTGCGTTATACGAGATTAAATATTCATCTGTAATACCTATTTCAAACAATAAGTCAGACATTTTCTTAAAAGCTTCGCTGATACGTTTCCAGTCATTTCTAATGCCTTCGACCACTTTGTTGTTTAGATTTTCAATCTTAAGGTTGGTATCAGCATCCTCCATTACGAGACAAAACCTCATCAAATAATCTCTGCTGAAATCAAATCCATTAGCATTAACTTCTTCTAAAACTTTTTCAATTGAGTCTTTTCCATCTTTCCAACCATCAATTAAAGTTGAGAACAACAAGTCTGTCTTTGAAAGCTTTCTACCAGTAGAGTTAACACGAACAAAAATGCTTAATGCGTCATCGTAATTGTCTTTAGTAATACAATAATAATGAATTAAACCCCTATTGGTATCATCGCTAAGTCTATCAAATAAGCGAGAAAGATCATCTAAGCTTTCATCATCGATATCAAGTTGACTTAATCCTTTGATACATTCTCTAACACTTCCATATTGAACAAGATTTTTTACCAAATAGTAATTCCCTTTTTCAGCTTCTTCTTTGCTCAAAAAGATAAATCTTTTCTTTGGATTCTCATCATCTTCTTCTTTTTGGGTATGGAAGTCTAAATTGTAATAGAGTTCCCTTGTAACATAATTCTTTTGCTTCCACTTAGGTAGAGTTGTATATTCGCCATAGAGAGCAATGTTCAAAGAAGTAAGTCTTTGTTGACCATCTAGGACAATAAAATAATCGCCTTCTTCATGGAATAAACTAATGTGTTTTTCGTTTTTGGTAACTTCATTTTTGTTTCTTCTGCATCTTTTCAAGAAATAATAAAGATTAGGGTTTTCTTCGTTAAGAATATTCTTATTTGTTTTCCAAAAGATACATGAACCAATTGGATAGTCATCCACTATTGATTCAAACAGATTCTCGATTTCATAAGGTTCCCAAACATATTCTCTTTGAATGTCAGGTAAAAACATATGCTCGTCTTTAATCAATTTTAGTGCATCAAACGCACTCATATCTTCGTATTTATTATTAGATGCCATAATGTTGCTCCAAAAACTTCATCAGCTTTTTTTATTTTATCAAAAAAATAATCTGTTTTCCCAAAAACTTATTTTAGCGAATAGACAATTGTCACATTATCACTCCTATCGATATCTTCAGGCTCAATGTCAATGTCGTAGCGAGAACCTGTTTCTGGAGCAGCACAGCACTTACAAACTTCGCCATCTTCAATATCATATGGTCTTGTATGGAATTCAAAATCAACCCAACTATAGTTAATGTCAATTATTTCATTTAATTCTACGTTGGCTGCTTTTGCGATTATGGATGCCTTTTTCATGGCGTCTTGAATGGCGTTACTTAAAAGTAAATTTTTGGCCGCTTCATTATCTTTTACACCATATCTCAAACTAAACTCTACGTTTATATTCAGCTTGCTTAATTGGTACAGTATTGAACCTAACACTTGATTGTTAACATCAAATTCAAATCTCAGAGATTGACTATACTTGTAACCATCAAACACAGATCTATAATTTCCATGTTCATCTTTAACTGAATGATAATGAGTATCAATATCAAAGCTCGTTGTTTTTAGGGTTTCTCTTTCGATTCCTGCTTTCTCAATCGCATCTTTAACAACCGCCACATCGTCAGCTGAACTTTTTAGTGCAAGCTCATAAGTTGGAAGAATGTTATCAAAATGTAAATTGATAATCGTGATATCGGGTTTAATTGATACTCTTCCGGTTCCTGTTACTCTAATTGTTCTTTCTCTCATTTAAAAATCCTCCTTAGGTCTTTGTGTGACTACATTATGGAGGATCTTAATTTATTTTTGGTCAATTCAGAAGCGACATTTAATCTTCTCTAGGTTTCCAACCTAGTAATGCACATTGTCTACTTTCTAATTCATCGTTAATGGTATCCAAATCAAATATTCCTTTTCGCAAATACTTCGATACGACTGAATCAAAAACAATGGACCTACTTAAGGCATATCCCGCTGAGGTAATCAATAATTTAGCTTTCTCAAACGGAAGTTCTAAGCCAATTATTAAACATATTACGGTGTCTTTTCTAGGCACAGAATCTCTGTTGCATAAAATCTTTGAAAATACTTGTCTAGTAATTCCACCTTTAGTATAAACATCTACATTGTTTTTCCCGGACTCATTCAAGTAATCTATTAAAATATCGACAAATGGCTTATCCATTTCAAGTCCTGTTTTGTCTTCTACTTCTTTTTTCTTTTTAGCTCTTGGCGTTTTCTTCACCTTGCTTACAGGATAAGATGGACCACAAACTTCAAGTACTCCATCTTCTTGAGGGAACTCTGGAGCTTTATTAACGCCGTAAGTTTTATCTAAATCAGGTGGCAAACCATGAGAGATGTTCCTTTTCATCTTTTGGTTAAAAGTGCCTCTGTTTTCAGAATATGTAATGCCGTACTTCTCAATCAGTTTTTTATAAACATGAATAAAGGATTCATCTTCTACAAGAAGACCAATTGATGCATCGTTTTCATTGAGATATTGAGCAATATAACCAAAGGTTAAATCAATTAAAGGTTCATCGAAATCAGGCAAAAGTATTTCTGCTTCGCTTATATTATTCTCTTTAATATACTCAATAACTCTAGCAACAGGTGTTTCCACCATTACACCAGGCAAATCAAATAAATAAATATCTTCTTTGTTTTTTAATAAAAAAACTGATAGTCCTCTAAAATAGAAAACTTGATGTGCTCTTCTATTAAAAATGCTGTTTGTTACCGATAAGTAGTAGCTCATAAATCTCTTTTTTGCCTATTTGGTTTTGTAGAAAACTGCTTCATTTGTTTTCTCATCTATATTGAATTCAAAGCCTCTTTCCATAGCTTCATAAAGACATTCAATAGCTGAAAGTTCTCCATCGCCAAAATCATTTTCATTAACTTTTCTTTCAAATTCTTCAGGAGTCAATGATAGTAATCCTTTAAGGTGTTCACTAAATTTAGCATTAAACAATGCTGTGTAGAATTCAGCTGGATAATAGACTTTGAAATAAGCCATTTTTAGAGCATTGATTGTGTAGCAAACTGCATGACCTCTTGGGAACATGTACTTAATAAGATCGAGTGAATCAACCAAATATTGCGGTATCTTGTTTGCCAACATAACTTCTTTATACTCAGGCTTCAATCCTCTTCCTTTTCTGACGTCTTCCATTATTGAATAAGCAATGTTCGCCGGTAACCCTTTGTAAATCAAATAAGTATAAATCTCATCTCTGTTAGCTAATACATCCGAAAGAGTACAAACACCTGCCTTGAACAATTTTTCATAATTACCAGACCAAAGTTGTGTTCCGTGGCATAATCCTACCACCTCTATCAAATCTTCAACTGTCTTTGGCTTTGTTGCTCTCACAATGTTTAAGGAGAAACGTGTAGTAAACTCATTGATTCCACAAAGAGGGTTTGGATCATCATTGATAACCTTAATTTTATTTAAAGCCTCATCGCTCTCTAAAAGCGAAAGAACTTTCTTATCGTCAAATGGGATATTATCGAAATTTAATCCAGTTAACTGTTCAATTCTTTTAACAAAATCAAGTTGGTTGAATTCTAGAATATCTTGCTTTATGAAATGGTCATGAATTGAATGAAAATCATTCAAGGTTGTCGGGACATTAGCATAATTGAGAGTCTTAACTGGAGTTATTTCATAAAAACTATTTGTTGAGCTCTTTACAATAAATCCACCTGGATGCATACCATAATTTATTGCAGTATCTCCCAATCTGAAGATTTTTGCGTTTGCCATGACATCAGAATCATAATATCCGCATTTAGACATGTGCCTGTCAATTAATCTGGTTATTTGTCTATCAGTCAAACACTCAGTTGTTCCAGCCATTGCTACATTGCCTTTACCAACTATTTTTTCGACAATTTCAAACATTTCTTTTCTCATTTCTGATGAAACGTTTAAATCAAAATCGGGTACTCTGTCAACATTGAAGCCAAAAGCTACTTCAAAAGGTAATCCCCATTTAACTGGATCTATATCGGTAATTCCTAAAGCATAATTCAAAAGCGAATTAGACATTGTTCCTCTGAAACCACAGTGTTCACCAGCTTTTTTTACTTCTTCTACAATTCGATAGTTAAGATAAACAATGTTCCAGTAACCATTTTTAATAATTCCATCTAATTCTCTATCAAGTCTGTTTCTGTAACTTTCATTTTCAAATAAAGAATTGTTAGCTATTTTTTCTTCAACTAATGCTCTGAAATCATTTGATTTAATTAAATCTAAAGCGTCTAAATAGCCTAAAACTCTGCCAAAAGCATCATCTTCAATTTGAGAAACAACTTTTAGTGGATTGTCTATTACCATTTCCTTTGGAAAGTCAGATAACAACTCGTATCCACTTTTCAAATTGCAATATTGATTAGTTGTCTGCCCAAGCAAAGCGTCGAAAGCGAGTTTATCACTCTTGCTAATATAGAATGAATCAGATAAAACAAGGAATCTTTCCGTATCGTTTTTGATTCTTTCGGCTAAGTCTTTGTTTAATGATGGTCTATCCCACGGACTCACACCAACATAATCGAATGACTCCATAATAAAATCTAAAGTCGAGACATCCGATAATATTCCTATACTAATAATATCTTCCTTTAATTTATTAAAATCTTCTAAACTATTGCTACATTTAAACGCTTCGTCGCTAGGCAAAGATAAAGAAATTAGTTGATTGATTGAAATGATACCGTTCTTGTTTTTTGCTAAAACAACAACTCTGACATTCTCGATTCTAATTGTTGCTCCATAAATGGCATCAATATCTTCTCTTCGACAGGCAAAATAGAATTTGTTATAACCGTTTGTTGAATAATCATCACAAAGGGCTAAAGCTGTTATTCCATTCTCTTTAGCTGCCTTGACTAAATCATTAACAGATCCCACTCCTCTTCTTGTTGAATAGCCACTTCTAGCACATAGTTCGGCTCTGAGATTTAAATTTTTCGCTGCATCCGTGTGTTTCATTTGATTGACCTCCTTAAACGAAAAACGAACCTAATTGCTGCAATTTGCTTATAGGTTCGATAGTTATTAAGTTGTCCAGCCATAGAAACAAATTGCTCATCTTGTTCTACCATAACATCTCCTCGCACTTTGAATCAGGAAACGCCTCGGCATATTTATGGTATCAAGATTAATCTATTTTTTGAAGAGAATTTAACCATTCAAAACTCTCTTTTGTTAACATTCTATGGCTTAATTAATTAAAAGATGTCAATTCAGAAGCGACAAATCAAATTTTTAATTCTTCAATGCTTGTGATCTCTTTTGCAAAGTATTCTTTTATTAAATACTTATTTCCGCTGCAATCTCCATCGTCTATCAAATTTGGGGAAACCACATATAATTTTCTTCCGTATTTTTCTACAGCAGCCTTTGCAGCATGCATGGTTCCACCTTTGACTGATGTTTGAATTGGAATAATCACATCAGAAAAAGAAGCTTGTAATCTATCTCTTTGAACGAATGAATAAGCCGCTCCATTAAAACCAACAGGATATTCGCTAATTGCTAGTCCACCATTGTTAATAATTTGTTTAAATAGAGTTTCATTAGATTTTGGAAAAACAACATCCAAACCAGTACCAACAATTGCTACTGTTTTTCCATTTTCTTCTAAGCATCCTTTATGCCCAAGGGTATCGCATCCTTCAGCCAAACCACTAATAACAACATAGTCTAATTTAGTCATGTGCTTGGATAATTCCAAACCAATAGAAATAGCTTTAGATGAAGGTTCTCTTGTACCAATAATGGAACATGTTTTATCTGAATTCAAAATTGATATGTCGCCAAGATAATAAAGAATGATTGGAAAATCAGGTGTTTTATTCATTAAAGAATCTTTTACTCTTCTTGGATAATTCTCATCAAAATAAGAGATGTATTTAATGCCAAGAGCAGATGATTTATCTTCAATCTGTTTTCTTTTTAGATTAGCTCTTTTCATATCTTCGATGGTTAAATGCAATATAGGTTCCTTTTTGGAAAAGAAAGATAAGTGCTCTTTAATCCATACTAAAGCTTGGTCTAGAGACTCTAAATTTAAACCATTAAATTGGTTTGATAAAATCAATTTTCTAATTGATGAATCACCGATACCATCAACATTCTGTAAAAAGAGAATAAATCTATTTAAGTTCATAACTTACTACCTATTTTATTTCAGTTGGAGCAAAATTTCCATCTCCACACGTTCTTGCTATGCACACACAAACAACATGTCCCGCATGATAATGATAAAGAATCTGAGAACACGCCATCATCGAAGAACCAGAAGTGACAATATCGTCAAACAGATAGACATTTCTTCCTTTGATCGCTTTTTTGCCAGCCTCTGTTATCCCGATCGATTCAAGATGCTTGTCAATGCTTCTGCTACCATCTTTGGATTCTTCTGTTTCTTTTGTTCTATATAGAACACCGTCACTAATCATAGGTATATTATGTCGAAAAGCAATCCTTTGAAGCAACTTAAACATTGGTTTTGAATAATCTACTTTGATTTCAGCGTGACCAGGAATACAAACTAAAACAGAATTTTTATCCAAAGGTAAGTCATCGAATAAAGTTGCTAGACTATCAAGATGATTCAAAATATATTCGTTTTTGCTATATTTACCCATCTCGTTTCTAGCCTTATATACTTTTAGTGGTTTCAAATTGCCTTGTGATGGTGAATAATTGCTACCTCTTTCCACTCCTGCTTCTTCATCAAAACGAAGTGTATCAAGATAGTTTTTGTAATAGACAACTATATCATCAAAGTATCTCAAATTGTATCTAGAAAACGTCACTGGCTTGACGTCATGAAGATAATTCTTCCTAAAATTGTATTTTTGATTCTTTATAGCGATATTAAGAATGTCTTCGACCTTTGGTTCATAGCCGTAATAATTATTCACAATGTAGTACTTTAACCCTAATTTAGAGTAGATCAATGCATCTTTGTCATCATCGCCAAATGCTATCACTTCTTCAAATTCGCCTTTGTGTTCTGTAAAAAACTTTCTTAAAGAAGTGAACTTTTCGCTGCTTCTTATAGTCCCCATATTTACAAGTCGTGAAAATTCACCATGATTATCCAACAGAGTACGATAATAATCGGTATACGAGGAAGTTATTCCTAAAACGTTGAATTTTTCTAAGTAAAGGAGAGATTTTGGATTTAGGAAAATATCATTAAAACCTTCTATATAATCAATTTTGAGAAGATCATCTTTCTTAACTTGTTTTTTATTCCTTGCTCTTCTTAATCCGTCAGTATTAAAAACCGTTCCATCATAATCAAAGATTAAGAGAACTTTTGTTGAACTTATAACCTTATCTGCAGATGCTTTTTCCTTTTCTTGAATTGCTTTTCTTTGTTTGGCTTTTATAGCATCTCTCATTGCTGAAATGTAATAAGGTAAAATGTATCGAAAATACTCTTGTCCGATTCTATTTAAAATCTCGGGCATCATAAAATATATGCCATATTTATCAGGCCCACTTGGTCTAACATTCCATTGGTATCTTTCTTTTTCTTTTTCAACAACATATTTCCTAATTTGTGGTTGCGTTAAAGAAAAAGGCAACAATCCAAATATTTTCTCTACTTCTTTAGCGGCCATGTTACAGCACTGCACCACTCTATCGATTAAATCTAGTTTTAGCGTTTCATATTTATTTAATGCTTGTTGAGTGGAGATGTCGTTGTAATCAAACCCTCCATATAGTCTATTTCTATACTGTCTAACTGCTACATCGTCTTTAAATGGCAAAGCCAAACTTAAAATATTATCAAATTTTGAATTGATCTCTTTGAAAGCAGATTCACATCTATCGCTATTTAATAGTTCACCAATTTCCTTCTCAAAATCAGACATACTTTGCCTTGTTATTACGATATTTTAATTTTATTACACGCATGGGTGAGTGGCAAACAAAAATCCTACCTAAATTGCTAGGAGAATAGCGAGGCAGGATTTAGTGAGGATATATAGAAAAGGAGATCCTTTATTTACCAATCATCGTCGTCATCGTCGTCATCAAAAGCACTGCGGTCGTAGTTATAAACATATTCGCCTTGATCCCAGCTATAGCCGCTTTCATCAATCCATTCGTAATCGCCGGAGTCATAATTCATGCACCACTTTGGTCCCATAATTATTTTTCCTTTTTAGATGTGCCTTTGACTAAGTCAAACATCTGCTTCTTTAATAGTTTTCTTTCTTTCGGATCTCTCATACAATTTGATCTGTTTGAACAATAATCTGCCATGCTACAGGTTTCGCAAAGCATACTATCGATTTCCTGCATGAGTAAATCATCATCCGAAGGCAAGTCGTACTTATTAATCTTTTCAATTCCTTCAGGATTTCTTAGCCCATAATCGAGCTTTTTGCCATCGCTCTTTTTAATGTACCTGTAAACTTCTGCAAAGAAAGAAATACAGTCGCCTTTATTAAGCTTCCCAAATCCCTCTGAACTCATCCAAACATGATCTTCTTTACCCATATGAATAGAAGTATCAGGAAGCATATATTCATCGTAGATTCTTTTGAAGCATATTTTGCCTTTGGCAAATGTTTCTACTTCGCCTTTAAATCCCATAGGTGTATAAACCCAACACATAAAAAATGAGCTACGGAATTCTAGCTTTGTTTGAATTTGAATGTCTATAAAATCTTCATAGGAGAGTTTTTCACCGCCAACAATGCCTTTTGTTAGCTCCCTATCAAAGAAAATAATACCTACTTCAGGTATTTGAAATGATGCCTTTGTTCCATAATGGGCATCAATTAAATCATAAAATTCTTTGTCGCCTTTATATTTCTCAAGCAACTCTTGTTTTGTTTTCATGTAAGTCCTCCATTAATAAGTGCCACATCCTGTGCGGCCCGACATGTTAACAAAGGATTAACAAATATATTTTATACCAACAAAAAAATCCCTGCTACTAGGATTTCTCCGTTCACAGGGATAATTCAATTCTTTAATTTGTAAATAGAAGCTTCAATTTGGTTAGTAATCCAACTCTCTAAATCACCATAATTTGAAACAATGAAATCTTTCAACTCAACGGTTAACTCAGAAGTCACAATAGCTTTTGCCTTATTAAGTGCTTCAAGCTGAGCGGTTTTATCGAAGGTTCCACTATTCTTTAGTGATTCAACATAAGTCTGAAAGACTGATTTAACTGCGGTAACCACTATTTCAGTTGCCTGAGTTAATAGTTTCGCAGCTTTTTCATCTTTGATTTTCGTAGACAACCACTGAGAGAGTTTAATTCCCAGGAAGCTGATAAGTGGCAAGATGATACAAGTTGTCACCGCCGCTAAAATGTTCAATAAGATTTGGTTCATAATAAGCCCTCCTATTTATGAGCTTGCTTGTTAATATGGTCTTCGATCTCCGTGATCGCTAAGGTTACCGGACCATCGCAGCCTTGCTCTTTTAAACCCTTAAGGCAAGCAAGAACACCTTTGGTGAGGATTGATTGTTCCTCTTTGATTTCCTTAATCTCAACATCGTTCCTGTCTCTTTTCATAAGCCACTTAAAGAATCCGAATAAGATTCCAAAGATAACTCCCAAAGCAGTAATAACTGATGCTGTGGTAATAATGATTTCAACTACATGGCTCATAGCGTTTCCTCCTCATAAAGCGAAACTAAGTAAGAAAAAATCTCCTTCAATTTTGGGAGATGCTTTTCAATGTTAAGATTTGTTTTTAAGTCTCTGGCTAGTTCCTTGTTCTCCTTAGAGAAGTAATACTCAAACTTGCCAGTTTCTTTATAGTGTTTAATGAGCGATTCGACTCGATATAAGTGATAGAGACTTTTCTCTTCTTTATAGTTTTCAAGCCTAATTCCGAAATAGGCAATTAAACGATAAATCCAGTCTTTGAAATGCTTATTAAAGTCAATGAAGAGGAACTCATCTACCTTATCTTTAATCGAATCATCAACATAAATTATGTTTTCTTTAGCTAGTAATGTGTTGTCTAGCCAGCAAAGAAAGTAAGTGAGGCAGCCTTTATCGAAGTTTTTGAGCCTTTCAAAATAGCTTCTTCCGAAGGTAAAGAAATCGCAGTCATCAGTTTTAACAACATTACAGCTATCAAAGCCATCAATTATGACAGTGAAATCCTTATCGCTTTCATCTTCGCTTAAGCCAAAAATGGAAGATCCACATCTATAGCAAAGTAAAACTTTGTTTGGTGAAAATAATCTATCTAATAACTCTTGCATATTTTGGTTGGTTCCCCCTTGAATCTTCTACATAAAGTTTGCTGCTTGTTAGTTGACAAGAAAGCGTACAGTCTTGTCCGTTATAGCGGTAATGAACAATACCACCACTTCCTCCTACTGAAGCACCACAGAATATGACATTAGTTCCTCCGACATAAAGAGAAATGATACCGTCATAAGCATTTGAGGTAGTAATTCCATCAAAAACATAACAATGCCCATAAGACAAAGTCGACCATCCATCATAAACAGGACCATAACGGGAACTAGCCTCGCTTAGAACTGCTGTTCCCTTTTCATTGATCTTAGTTTGATCATTATAAATGTAAGGCGGCGTATAGCTGCTATCCAAAGTGATAGATGAAGAGGTTTTTGTGTACCTGCAAAGAGGGAACTCATAAATGAGACCGCCATTCATCAAGTCGTTTTGAGTAAGAGAAGGATACGATGAACTAGCTTCTTTTTTCTCTAAAGTTATGACGTTATTACCTAAGTCAATTTTTACAATGACGTAGCCATAAGCACTACCATCTAAAGAGACAGAAATCTTTGTTCCGCTTTCAACGAATATTCTTCTCCCATAAACCTGGATATATCCACTTTGAAAAGAAATGTAGTTATTGCTTACTGAAGCCTGGCATCTACCTAAAATTCCATAGAAAATACCATGAACTCCACTAGTTAAGAAGTGATTGATATCTGCATCCATTTTGCTGGACACTGAAGCGGCATCAAACGTGATTTTTACTACTGCCATTATTTATCCCTCCTATCAAATAATTTGAGTTTATCTGTCAACGACAGACGATATTCACCAAGCGTTACTTTAGCGACATTAAAAGTGCCTTTGAACTCCATCTTGGTGACAATGGTTTCATAGGTTTTGTTTTCTGCTATAAAAACGACAATAGCTCCGCACTTCAGATTTGAAAGAGCTTCAACTTTATTAGTGAGGAATGAAAAGTTAAAAGTAATCGAATGCTGAAGCGAAGAATCTATCAATGCTTTTGTAGCTTTTGAAAGTAAAGAATCGTAGTCCTTATCGCTATAGAACTCATATTTCATTTTTACTTTCGGAATTCTATCGAGGGCCGAAGCGGTTCTCACCACTTCCCCTTCTTTATTCAAATAATAGATAATTGTTGTAGTGTACTGAGTGTTTTCAGCTTTTGGAATATAGAAGACTTTGTTAAGAGAAATCTCATTAGTGTCATTTATGACAAGTTCAGAAATAGTTCCTAAATTGTACTTCATGGTTATGCCAACTTTAGCAGCAACCACTTTGACTTTGATTTTGTAGAACTTTCCGTTATTTAGAACCACTTCATATTCAAGTCTGATTCCATAGGTTTTAGAGAACTCCTCAACTAAATCTAGAATGTTTTCTTTAGAATCTGCTTCATAAGTAAGAGAACAGCTCTTCACTACTTCAATAGCGGTTTCCAGGTATGAGATGTTCTGGAATGAATCTCCACTATAGCGGTAAGTGTTATTGATGAGGTTCACTACAAATTGAGCAATGTTTCCACTAAAACTCGTAGGAAGAGGGACATCGACATCAAATAAAGATAAGAAGTCTTTTGTTTTGACCTTGTTCCTATTCTTATCATCTTTTTCGATTGCTGTAATGATACCCACATAGCCATAACCATTATCTCTAGTTATTAGTAGGTCCCCGATGCCGCAGTTCAAAACCTGTTTATTTACCACAAAAGAGGACTTCTGAGGCACCAAAGCATCGAAAATGATGTCATAGTCATCAGTGGCATAGGCATGGTCTAAAATCGTCAAATCTTGTTCACTTAAAAAGATTAGTTCCATACCTTCCTCCTAATGAGCAATGTACTCTTCACAGAATTCAATTTCACATCTAGCTTCTTCTCTAACACCGGGATCAAAAAAGATCTCACTTGTTCCAGGAGGAAGAAACAAGAAGTTCTTTTGAGAGAAATCTTGCTTATCGTAATAGTCGAAAACCTCATTATCAGTGGTTATTTTCTGAATGTATTGATTTGTTGGTTTTGCGTTAACAACTATTGTTGGTTCTTCTCTTTCCTCAGTAATAAGTCTAAGAGTTTGAACATCAGCACCATCTTGTCTGATGATTACTCTAGGATTCGTGCAGTTCCCAATAATTTTGATTAGAAGTGGCACATTTCTAGGAGATTCATTAACCAGAGTTGTTGAACCATTAAAGCTAACTGCGTAGACATAAGGATAACCATAGGTGTAGATTTTACCTCCACCAACGTCTCTCACATCAATGCTTCCGCTCTTATTAACTAGCCATAACGATAGGCAGTCAATCTTGACTTGAGTTCTCAAAATATTACTTTCAAGCTGAGACTTAGTTGAACTCTTAATATTTACATAACAATACTTCTTTCCAACGCTTGTTTCATAGAAGAGTCTGATAGTTTTACTTTTAGTAAGATATTCTCTCCAGCGAGTAAAACCAGCATATCCATCCAGAAAAACCAAAGTTAAACCAATGGATCTTTGAGGGATCTTTCTTTTAGTTTCAACAAACTCTGCATCGAAGTCTTCATACTCAATTTCAAATTCAAAGCCAAGTCCTTCTAGTTCCTCAATTACGCAGCTATGCCTATAGTCGAAATAGAAGGTGGAGCCCACTTCGTTAACAAGATAAAGTTTTCTTCTCATTAGTAGGCTCCTCCTAAAGCTTCGTTAATTGAATCGATATCAACATCACCAGTTGTGTTAATCGTGACGTTGTTTGTAGTCTTAGAATTATCAGTATTCATATATGAATTGCTGGTAGTTTTGACTGTGTTTTCAGCATCAAAGTCTCCTGTTCCGAACATCTTTCCGATAAGCTTAACAAGCCATCCAACTGTGTGGTCTAGAATCCACTTAACTGCGGAAATAATCGCATTAAGAATATCTAGAATTGGCTTCAAGATTTGGAATAAAAGTTGGAGCACTGGAACTATGACTGCTTTAATAACTTGTCCGATAATCACCAAAATTGGTGAAATTGCTTCCACTATTGTGAAAATAACATCGAGAATATCCATGATCGGAGTTAAAAAGACTTCAATCAAAGGAAGCAAAATCTCAAAGAGTTCTGCTATAACTTCAATGATTCCACTAATGAATTCAATAAGAGGTTCTAAGATCGCAAGAATGATCTCAAGAATCGGTTCAAGAATATCGATGATGATATCTAGAAGGACAATCACCACTTTGATGACTTCCCCTAAGATGTCCACAATAACGTTAATAATCTCAATAACAATGTTTAAAACTCCATCAATGAGCTCGATAACAACTTCGATTATTTGAACAATTAAACCAATAACTAATTGAAGGATTCTCGCTACCACCTGAAGAATCTTTGTAATCAACTGAGTGATTGGAATTAAGATAGCGGTTAGCATCTCAAGGATTCTTGTTATAGGTTCAATTAGTCTTTCAAGTAGTTTAACTACTTCATCAAGCACCAACATCACCACATCAAGAATGCCATCAATGATTTCCACTAAGACATCTATGATCTGGTTGATCACATTCATCAGCACATCAAGAATTGGTTTGAGCTTTTCGATAATCTTACCAACTAGCTCCACTATTTTGTCGATTAGTTGCTTAACAATATCAAGTAACCTTTTGAGCAAAGCTCTAAAGTTCTCATTTTGTAGAAGCAAGATAGCAATAATTGAGATAATAAAAGCCCACGGACCAGCTTTAGCAACCGCTCCCAGAACCTTTGTGGCTCCTCCTAAAGCACTAACAGCTTCTTTGAGTTTAGAAACAAGTCCTATAACCTTAGCTACTATTGATAGCACCGGCCCTATTGCGGTTAGGATTCCTCCTATCACGCCAATAATGACTTTTAATCCAGAAGACATTTCTTTCCACTTCTGAATAAGTTCCTTTACCTTTGGTATAACTGTGTCTTTAAGGAAATTAACTATCTTTGTAATGATAGGTGCTAATGCAGTAGCAAGTTCTGTTCTTAAGGAGAGAAAGGCTTGTTTCAAAGCATAGATTTCATTTCCTAGCTTGCCAGTCTGCTCAGCATCTTCTTCAGAGACGATTCCTACCTTTTCAGCTTCATTCATCCAGGCTTCAAGTTCATCTTCTGAAGCACTTAAAACTGGGTTGAGTAAAGTTCCAAGTTTGTCACCAAAGAATTGATTAGCTAGAGCAGTTCTAGTAGCGGCATCTTCCACTCCTGCTATAGCACTTCTTATTTTCTTAAAGGCAGCTTCAGCATCTAAACCAGCTAGATCGTCCATAGTTAGACCGATTTTAGCGAGCTGTTCAGATACGTCATCGCCATTAGCTATTTGACCTAATAAGCTGTTAACTTTTTGGAAAGCTTTATCCAGGTATTGAGTTTCACTGCCTAATTGTTTCGCAGCGTATTCCCATTTCTGAAGAGCTTCTAGACCAACACCTAACTGCTTTGCAGTATCCGCCATTTCATTAACGGTATTAGTTGTTGTGATAGCTAAAGTTGTCAAAGCAGTCACAGCTGCAGTAACCGGAGCGGTTATGTATTTGGTTAAAGCTCCGCCAATGCTGGAGAGTTTATTAACATCAATCTTTCCTAATGCTGAAATCTTGGAGTCAGTCTCTTTGAGTTCACCATTTAGCTTTGCTACTTCCGCTTCAGTACTTTGAACTGCACGTTGTAACTTCTTGAATTCTTGCTCAGAGACAGTGCCTAATTTGACACCTTCTTTAGCAAGCTCAAGTTGTTTCTTTTGTTCTTCAAGTTTCTTCTTTGTAGTTTCAAGAATACCATTGAGTTTTTCTTGTTTTTGTTTCCAAAGATCAACGTTAGAAGAATCGTATTTTAAGTTTTTGTTTATAACAGCAAGATCTTTTTGCTGCTCTTTAAGGTCTGAGTTAAGGGATTTGATAGAAGCTTCTAGTTCTGTAGTATCAAGTCCGAGCTTAATGTTAAGACCTTTAATAGCTTCCGCCATATCCCTCACCTCCTAACCTAAAAAGGCGTCAATATCCGCCTGAGTTGCTTGTCGATTTCCACCACCTTCATAGATAGATTTTTGTAATCTGACTATGTCAAGGTAGGTTTGAATATCAAAGAAAACCGCATCACGAATCGGTATTCCTAATTGAGCCAGGTTGAAAATGATATTCGCCGTGATGTTTTCTCGTGGCTTTACTTTTTTGGGGCTAAGTCAGTCCCATCAGAGTTCTTCTTAACTTCACCTAATAGTTCTCCAATGGTGTTAGCTAAATTGGTGAGCTCTTCAACATTAGAGAGAACGCTGAAGTCAAAGGTTTGAAGGAATCTATCGTAACTGTCGTTATAGAATGGCTTGTGAAGCACGTAGATTAAGCGGAAAAGAATGTCGATAAACTTACCGACCTCGTTCTTATTTTCAGAGATTGCTTTATCTAGTTTTTCAACATCATCAAATAGCTCAGTTCCGAAGATGTTCCTATAGGAAATGATAGTAAAAAGGGAAGAAGCTAATCTTAGTTCCTTCCCATTGAGTTTAACGGTTTTTTCCATAACTTCTCTCCCTATTCATTGATCTCTGGAATGACAGGTGCAGTTGTTAAGAAGTTAGTATAGTTACTATCGCCTTTTGCAGAGACACAATTGGTGACTAAGTTATCGCCAACTTCAATTGGTCTTGCAGTGATGTTGAGAGTAACACTATTAGCTTCGATGGAATCTGCTTTTGACTTGGTTGCTTCAGCAATTGGAGTGACATTACATAAGTAATACCAGACTCTTCTAGCTTTCGCATCGCCTTGGAATTCAAAGCCTAAAGCGAAGGTAACAACTGGTGCATTAGCAATTTCCACTAAGTTGCCATTAGCTAATTGCTTATAGCCAAGAATGGCAGTTTTGAAGTTATCAGGAATTTCTGTGAACTTGAGAGTTAAAGTACGACCAGCGTTTTGAACTAAGGATGCGTATAAAGTGTCATCAGCATAAACGTTGGTGCTTCCACCCACTACTTCACTAGAAAACTCTTGAGCACCTGGGAGAGCGACTGGAGTATCAAAGCTCCAGTTACCATTGCTATCTTGAGAGGCAATGGCGTAATGAACATTTCGTAAACCGAATGTAATTTTGTTATTTGGCATATTTAAAATCCTCCAGCCTAATTTCGTAAACTCTATTTATAGAGTGGTCTGAGTTTGCGTACTCAGAAGTTAAAGAAAAGACGTAGTCATTTTTGAGGAGAGCTTTTTCAAGTTTCTCTTCTAGTTCTTCGTCTTTTTTCTTTGTTAACAATGTGATTTGAATGGTTCTTAGATAGTAAACAGGTTTATCGTCTCCATAAGAAGGAGGTCGTTTCGATATCTCCTGGTAAATAATGAATGGCGGTTCTGCATTTTGCTCATTGTCAGAATCTAAATGAGCGTAGATAACAGTAGGAAGAACCGTCAATAAGACTTGTCTTAGTTTCTTAAGCACTTCCGCCACCTCCATTTATGATCTTTTTGATA
>Ga0247611_10003482_pt1 | contig 23272 bp, 29 predicted proteins | sample 177DNAGHGhighgp2_FD_192422 | JGI IMG/M metagenome (GOLD analysis project Ga0247611, IMG submission 192422) | Sheep rumen microbial communities from Palmerston North, Manawatu-Wanganui, New Zealand - 1770 DNA GHGhigh gp2 | ecosystem: Host-associated > Mammals > Digestive system > Stomach > Rumen... | reverse complement strand
AGCGCCGATTTACACAAAAGGGAATATTTGACAAGTAAAGGAAGTGAAAGGAATGCTTTTTGATGTCGAACCGAACAGATTGGAGCAGTTGAAAGAACTTGCCAGCATACTTGCCCAGGCCATAGATGACGGCCCCGGAATGAGGGATCTGTCTCAGCTGGCGAAACAGTATCGGGAAACATTGAAGGAAATTGAACAGATCGAAGGGGCGGTGGAAGAGGATGACGAGATCGAAAATATCCTGTCGGGACGAGCTTCTGACGGGAAGCCAGGAGCCATCCGCAAGAGTCGCTCCTGATTATCAGAGCAGTGACGGCATGGACGCATCGAAGCTTTTGAGTGTTGGAGGCTTGGTACTTGATCCGTGGCAGAACGATATCATTGACGACTGGCTCGGCAGGGCTCCGTCAGGCAGATGGGCCTCTTCTACTTGTGGGATCTCGATTCCAAGGCAGAACGGAAAGACAGGACTTGTGCAGGGCAGGGCTGCTGCAGGGATGCTCATGTATAACGAGCAGGTTGTTTATACGGCGCACCTTCAGAAGACCGCTACAGAGACTTTTGAGGAGCTCAAAGCGTTCTTTGAACATCCGAAAATCAAGAAATATGTGAAGGAGATCAAGACAGCCCTCGGAAGAGAGCAGATTGTTCTGAAATCCGGTGCAAGAATCAAATTCTTAGCCAGGACAAGGAACGGAGGCCGTGGTCAGCACGGAGATCTTCTGATATTCGATGAGGCCCAAGAGTTGGATTCAGCTCAGCAGGCCTCTTTTGTTCCTGCGATATCTGCCAGCCTAAACCCTCAGACCATATATCTTGGAACGCCTCCGGATGAGAACGCTGCGGGCATTGTTTTCCGTGGGATAAGACAGAAGGCACTGAGCGGTCAGACAACAAAGGCTTCATGGTGCGAGTATTCCGTGTCAGAGATCGGAAATGTGCATGATCGGAAGAGATGGCTGGCGACGAATCCTGCTTTAGGCAGACGTATCCTGATCTCAACCATTGAAACAGAGATCGAGCAGATGGATGACGACACTTTTGCCAGGGAGCGCCTCGGTTGGTGGTCTCCTGTGCAGAAAGAGGAAAAGGACTTGGCTATCAATTCGGAAGACTGGCAGGCCTGCGCTTCGTCAGAACCGAAGCCGGAAGGAAAAACTGCTTTCGGCGTGAAGTTTTCCCCTGATGGTTCGGAGGTTTGTCTCTCAGGAGCGGTCATTCCAAAGGACGGCCCGGCACGGATCACATTGATCCAACGAAAATCCACCAGCTCCGGCACTAGATGGCTGTCGGAATGGTTAAATGATAGATATAAGACTGCGTCCTGTGTGGTCATAGACGGCAGGAACGGAGTCGATGTCCTTGTAGACCGACTTTCGGAGGTTTGGAGGGCAAAGGGGTCTCTTGTGTGCCCCAAAGCAGGGGATGTCATTGCTTCAGTAAGCTTGCTGACAAATTCTCTGTCAGAAAGGACCGTAACGTGGTATGAACCACAGGAACAGTTGAAAGAGAGTGCATGCTCCAGCGTGAAGCGCAGGATTGGCGGAGGCTGGGGTTTTGGTGGGGACGACTCATGCCCTGTCGAATCATGCGCTCTGGCATTATGGGGCGCCAAGACATCGGTTCGGAACCCCGGAAGAAAGATGAGGGTGGGATAAATGATTTTTAACCTAAACCCCTGCGCCGTTGTCGGTCTGGGGGAAAGAGAGCGCAGTCAGATGCAGAGTTTGGTTAATATTTACGTCTCGCATCTGTCCAAGAATGCGCAGAAAGAAAAATACTATGAAGGCAAGATATCTCTTGGTGAGGTCAATCTTGGAATAGCATTGCCAAAAGGGATGGCAGGTCTGGAAATCGGATGCGCCTGGGGCGCCAAGACAGTTGACGTGCTGGCAGCAAGATCCATGTTTGACGGATATGTCGGAACCAACGGCTATGACGTCGACGCTCTCAACAAAATTGTGGAGGACAATGACCTTCTGTATGAATACATGAAGGCATGCCGTGATGAGCTGAAGTACGGATGCACTTTTGCGACCTTGTCAGCAGATCCTGACATTGGATGCAAGATCCGTTTTCATTCTCCGCAGACCGCAGCGGCTAAATGGTCCGGAGACAAAGGCCGGATTGACTGTGGCTTTGCCGTGGTTGACACTGCTCCGAGCAATGTGATCGCAGAAGCATGGGAGCCAAAAGTCATTAACTTCTACACAGATACAGACATCTGGGTGCTGATCCGAGACGGGAACATCTGGAAAGCGGAAAGATATCCGCATCGGATGGGAAGACCGCTGATGGAGGCTCTTGTCTGGAATGCGACAAGCTCCAAGCCATTCGGAAGATCCAGAATCAAGGAACCGATCCGCAGGCTTATTCAGGGATATGTCAGAACCATTGCCAATGCGACGATCGGCCTTGAATTTGCTACGGCTCCGCAGAAGTATATCCTAGGCGTTACTGATGATCAGTTCGATGCCATTACTAGCAGTAAATTTAAGCAGTATGTAGGTAATATTCTAGCGGCAACCACAAACCCTGACACCGGAGAGAAGCCGTCCTTCGGTCAGCTGACACAGGGGAATATTTCTCCTCATGTAGAGATGCTCAGAATCTTGGCTACGCAGTATTCTGCCGCCACAGGACTGACAGTAACAGATACGGGAGTAGTCAATGACGCAAATCCGACAAGCTCCGATGCAATCCTTGCACAGAGCCAGACATTGGTTGGAATGGCAGAGCAGTTGAATGCCGGTAACGGCGACTCTCTGAAGACCATCGCACTGATGGCAATGGCTATCGTTGGGAATACCACTATGGAAGGGCTTTCGGATGACCAGAAGGGCGTTGTGGCCCATTTTAAGAACCCGGCAATGCCGAGCGTAGCGGTGACTTCCGATGCTGCCATCAAGATTGCATCAGCAAGGCCCGCTTTCGCCAATACAGACACTTTCCTGGAAATGATCGGCTTTAACCAGGCCGATATCAGACGGATCAGGGCCCAGGAACAGAGGGCGAGGGGCCTTGAATTATATGCGTCAATATCTGAGGACATAGATTATGAGGATACCGGACAGGATTTGGGATAGGTATATCGAGGGCCTGAGAAAGGTTGATAAGGAAGCGGCCAGAAAAATGTTCGCTTATCTGGCGCAGCATGAATGGTTTCGGAGTAACAAAGCAAAGCAGGCCGCCATTGACTATGCTTTTTCGCTGGCAACAGCATATGGCGAAGCGGCGACTTCTCTTGCTTGCGAGATGTATGATTCGGTGGTCTATGCCTCGGGATTCAATGCACCTCCGGCAGTGCCGGCAGACACAGCAACCTATGAAGAGGTGGCTATTGCCGTTTCGGGTACCAGCAGCAATCCAAATCTGATGGCGAATGCAGTTGGAAGGCTGGTAAAGATGGCGGGAGCAGACACAACTCTGTACAACGCCATGAGGGACGGCGCACAGTTTGCCTGGATACCTGCTGGAGATACCTGTGCTTTTTGCATCGCACTGGCTTCCAGGGGCTGGCAGAACATGAGCAAGAAAGCCCTAAAGAATGGGCATGCCGAGCATATCCATGCAAATTGTGACTGTACATATGCTGTTCGTTTTTCTGAACGTGACAGTGTTGCTGGTTATGACCCGTCGGAATACGAAGGTATGTATTATGCCGCAGACGGCAACACACCAAAGCAGAGAATCAATGCAATGCGGAGAGAGCGGTATGCGCAGAATAAGGACAAGATCAATGAGCAGAAAAGAGCTGCATACGCCATGAGAAAAGAGATCTCAGAGGAGAAAAACGTATGAAGTATATGATACATGCGTGCCCGAATAGAATGTGGTATGTGGGCGACTATTTGATTCCCTCTATGCTCGCTCAGGGCATCAACAAAGGGAACATTATTGTCTGGAATGATACAGAAGGTGCTGGGAATCTTGCGTCGTGCCTTGCTTCTTTTTCCTCTTGCAAAGAAGAGGGAGAAACATGGCATTTGCAGGACGATGTGGTTATCTGCCACGACTTTGCAGAACGTACTGCATCGGCCCCAGAAGGCATTGTCTGTGGATTCTGTGTTGAAAGATATGAGGACACAGTTATCACCGGAGAGACCTATACAAAATACATGTGGCAGTCATCTTTTCAGTGTATCAAGATTCCAAATTATCTCGCAGTGGAGTTTACTGAGTGGATAGAACGTGAAAAGCACCGATTGCAGGACCACATCAGCACAGGCAAGCGCGACGACCTTCTTTTCAGAATATTTATCCTGGAAGAGCATTTTTCGATGAGTGTTTACAACATGGCGCCTCATTTGGTCGACCATATAGACTGGCTCATTGGAGGCTCCGTCATTAACGACGGCAGAGGATTCCTCCCCAGAGGCATGTTCTGGGAGGATGAGGAAATAATTGAAGATTTAAAGCAAAAATTAGCAGGGCATTAAAACCCTGCTTTTTATATGCCTGGAATGGCGTAAAAACTATCAACTACTACGAGAAGCGACCTCGTAAAAAGCGTAAGGAGGATTTTATGAAACGAGAAGACATCACCGGTTTATTCCCGGAAGCAACGCAGGAACAGATCAACAAGATCATGTCTATCAATGGCGCAGATATTAACGTCGCCAAAAAGGGACTCACAGACCTGCAGGCAGAACACAAGACTGCACAGGATACCATCAAGGAATTGCAATCACAAATCACTACCAGCAACGAGAGGCTGGAACAGTTTGAAGCTGTCCAGACCGAACTCAATGAGCTTAAGCAGGCGAACGTGATCCGTGACATGAAGGAAAAAGTATCCAAAGCGACAGGCGTGCCAATGGATCTCCTGACTGGAGACACCGAAGAAGCATGCAAGGCCCAGGCAGAATCCATCAAGGAATTTGCAAGGCCGTCAACATATCCGTCTGTTTACGACGGTGGGGAACCGGGAGGAACTTCTCCGAAACAAACAACAAGAGAACAGTTCGCTGAGTGGTTTAATTCTCAGCGCTAAATCTAGGAGGTAAATTATGTCTATTGTAGGAAATGGCGTACCCACCAACAGAACTAACATTCAGCTCCCAAACGAAGTGAGCACAGAAATTTTACAGAAAACACAGGAAGGTTCCATGGTTATGCAGCTGGCTCGCCAGATTGCTTTACCTGGAAGAGGAGCACAGATTCCGATCATTGCCGGAGATCCTGAAGCAGCATGGGTTTCCGAGACAGGAACAAAAGCAGTATCCAACCCGACACTTGACAAGAAGATCATGCAGGCTCACAAGCTCGCAGTCATCGTGCCATTCTCTGATGAGTTCGCTCGTGATGCAGCTGCTCTGTATGATGCACTGATCGCAAGACTTCCTGGTGTCCTGGCTAAGAAGTTCGACAACACTGCATTCTTCGGACCGCCAGCAGGAACCACACTTGCAAACTTTGATAACTTCAGCGGAGTAACGGGCTATGCTCTCGATACTGCTAATAAGACTGCTTATGACGGACTCGTAGCAGCAGATACAGCTATTTCTGCGCAGGGTGGCACTGTAAGTGGATACGCATTCTCGCCTCAGGGCCGTGGCGTTCTTCTGTCTGCTCAGGATGCTGACAAGAGACCGTTATTCGTAAACTCCGTAGCAGAGGGCGCTATTGCAAGAATCCTCGGCGCTCCAACATACTTCGGATCTGCAGCGTACAAAGCAGGAACATCCGCAGCGGGAACTGATCCTGGAACACCTGATATTGTTGGATTCGCAGGCGACTGGACTCATGCTATGTACGGCGTGGTTGAAGGCGTTAAGATCGACTATTCCACCGATGCAACCCTCATTGTAGGCACAGATACAACTATTAACCTGTTCCAGCAGAACATGTTTGCAGTAAGAGCTGAGATCGAGGTCGGATTTGTGGCTGAGACCAACTATTTCGGTGCACTGACCAGAACGCATGCGTAAGCTGATTGACCGTGTCACTGGGGTAGAGATTTTTATCCCAGATGAGAAACTTGAGGAGTATCTGTCAGCCGGCCACAAGCTGGCAGAAGCACCAAAGGAGAAACCCAAGAAGAAAACGGCCAAGAAAAAGGGGTGACCTGATGGAGTCTTATGCAAGTGTCAAGCAGATTGCCGAGGGATTCCGCGAGCTGACTGCTGATGAAGAATCCAGAGCAAGAGCATTGGCTGAAGAGGCCTCTGTCATTGTCAATGCATATGCCCCGAGGGCAAAGTATGACGCCAAGACGGTCGTTGTCTGCAGAATGGTCCGCAGGGCTATTGATTCAGGAGGGTCTGCGACAGTTCCAATGGGGGCCTCACAGGGCACGACTACGGCTGGCCCATATTCCCAAAGCTGGACCATCGGAAGCGGTGCAGCCGGTGAGGTATATCTCGGAAAGCTGGAAAAACGCATACTGAATGCTGACAACAGGGTAGGGTCATACAGTCCCGTTCAGGAAATGGCGGTGGTGCCGAGTGATTAAAGGTATCACGGTACTGCTGACAGTAAGAGAACAGTCTGGAATCGACGACTTCAACCGTCCGACATATACGGATTCGGTGATCGCCGTTGACGATATTCTTGTCGGCCCGGCAGGTACGGAGGCCGTAGTTAATGACCTGCAACTGTACGGGAAGCATCTGGCCTACGAATTGTACATCCCGAAGGATGACGATAACGATTGGACAGATACTACAGTGCGGTTCTTTGGTCAGACTTTCCGTACCTATGGTATGCCGGAGCAATGGATCGGCGACAATGTCCCGCTTGGCTGGAATAAGAGAGTGAAGGTGGAGCGCTATGGTTAAATTCAAACTTAACAGGGCAGGCGTCCGTGAGCTCTTGAAATCTCCGGAGATTGCGGCAGAATGCGGCAAGCATGCGGCTGCTACTGCGGCGGCTGCCGGAGATGGCTATACGGTCGAAGCCAGGAACTACAAGGACCGTTCCGGTTATGCCGTATTCCCTGAAACATTCAAGGCCATACGGGACAACTTCGACAACAACACTCTTTTGAAGTCATTGAGGTGATTGGAATGATCGAGAAAATTATTATTGAATATCTGACAGAACAGATCTCGGGCATTCCTGTGTTTGCCGAGAGACCGACAAGAAATATTCCTGAGACATTCATTATGATCGACAAGACAGGGTCGAGCAATACAAACAAGATTAAAGGCTCAACGGTTGCAGTGCAGTCGTATGGGTCTTCTTTATTGGCGGCAGCGGAACTCAATGAAACGGTCAAGGAAGCCATGGAAAGCATGGTGATTCGTGACGACGTTTCCGCTGTCCGTCTAAACACTGACTATAATTTTTCGGACACATCCACAAAGGTATACAGGTACCAGGCCGTGTTCGATATCGTTTACTACTAGGAGGTAAAGCATGAGCACAGTAACTAACGTAAGTGCTGGCAAACCCAAAATCGGCGGTGCTATTTTCCGTGCACCTCTCGGGGCAACGCTTCCAACAGATGCTACTACAGCGCTGGGGAATACATTCAAGTCATTAGGCTACGTTTCCGAGGACGGTCTGACCAACACCAACAGCCCAGAGGTCGAAAATATCAAAGCATGGGGCGGAGACATTGTACTTCCGATCCAGACAGAGAAAAACGACCAGTTTGCCTTCACGCTTATTGAGGTGCTAAGCACAGATGTTCTTGAAGCAGTTTACGGTTCTGACAATGTAACAGGAACCCTTGCGTCTGGCATCACGGTAAAAGCCAACAGTGATGAAGCAGAAGAGGCTTGCTGGGTATTCGAAATGGTAATGAGGAACGGTGTTCTGAAGAGAATTGTTGTTCCGGACGCAAAGATCACGGAGATCGGTGAGATCACATATTCCGACTCTGCAGCGGTTGGATATGCCTGCACGATCACGGCTCTTCCGGACAGCACCGGAAACACTCACTATGAGTACACAAAAGAACCGTCAACAACGTAGGAGGGTGTAAATGATAGAAGGGAAGACTTCGTCCGGATTTGAGTTCAAGATCGACGAGAAGCTTCTTGAAGATTTCCTCTTTATGAGGGCATTCAAGAGAGCGAACTCTTCAGATCCGGAAGAACAGGTTACCGGAACGGTGGATCTTGTTCGGATCATGTTCAACGATGAAGCAGAAGAAGAACGCTATTATAAACATCTGGCTAAACAGCACGGTGGAAGGGTTCCTGCTGACATCATCGGAAAAGAACTCGGAGAGATCATTAACGTCGCCAACAGTACGGACGAAGAAACAAAAAACTGATAACCCTCGCCAGCTATATGGCCATTGACGAAGGAGCACTGATATGCGACCTCGCAGAAACATATGGCATACTATCTTATGAGTCGCTTCCGGTCAGACTGGTGGCGACTCTTTCTGCTGGTTTGAGGGATAATTCAAGAATCAAGATGAAGTTGTCCGACGCAAAAGCTGACAATACCACATGGATGTTAGCTTCGGCGGCTGACTGTCTCTCTCTGCTTGTGTGGCAAAACACAGAGAACGGACAGAAGGGAGTTAAGAGACCGGCACTGTTTACGGAGCTCCTGCTGGGCAACCAATCCAAACAGAAAGATTTTGCCGTATTCGATACTCCGGAAGAGTATGAGGCGGCACGCAAGAAATTCAAAGGAGGGGATGAAGAATGCCAACAGTAGGCCAGGCGTATGTTCAAATCATCCCATCTGCGCAGGGTATCAGCGGGTCAATCCAGAAAGAACTGAATGGCGCCGGCATAGAATCTGCCGGTCAATCTGCCGGACTTGGATTCGGCAAGAAAATGATCGGCACCATCGCCGGACTCGGGATCGGTGCGGCCATCGTTAAAGGTATCAAGGATTCCATAGGCGAAGGCGCAGCTCTCCAGCAGTCAATGGGTGGCGTTGAGACCCTGTTCAAAAATAATGCAGATACTGTTATAAAAAATGCCAATAACGCCTACAAGACAGCAGGCATGTCTGCCAACCAGTACATGGAGACAGTGACAAGCTTCTCTGCATCCCTCCTCCAGTCTCTTAGTGGAGATACGGGCAAGGCGGCGCAGAGTGCAGATTCTGCCTTGAGAGATATGTCCGATAATGCCAATAAGTTCGGCACCGATATGGGCTCGATACAACAGGCATATCAGGGATTCGCAAAGCAGAACTATGCCATGCTGGATAACTTGAAGCTAGGCTATGGCGGAACCAAGACAGAGATGGAGAGGCTCCTTGCAGACGCTTCCAAGCTATCAGGTCAACAATATGATATCTCCAGTCTTGACGACGTCTATTCTGCTATCCATGTTATCCAGGAAGAGATGGGCGTCACTGGAACCACGGCAAAAGAGGCTTCGTCCACGTTCTCCGGCTCATTCGACTCAATGAAGGCAGCGGCATCCAATGTTATGGGGGCGCTTGCCACAGGAGAGAATCTCGAGCCGGCACTGGCTGCTCTTGGCGAGACGATGTCCACGTTTATATCGGGGAACCTGATTCCAATGCTTGGGAATATTGCCACACAGATCCCGACATTGCTGGCTATTGCGGTTACTGGCCTCACGAAAGCTATCCCGGGACTGGCAAAGTCGGCAACCACAATGCTTAACAGCTTCGCTCAATCTATCACAAGTGGCGGCGGAGAAAAAATGATGGTAGCTGGCTTAAGCATGATAACCAAGCTAGGAGAAGCTATCCAGCAGAACATAGGCCCTCTGGCGGCGGCGGCTGTTAATGTGGTCGTGTCGTTTGTTGGTTTTGTTCTGACCCATATGCCGGAAATACTGGCGGCTGGCTCCTCTATCATCAATGCATTGCTTATGGGGATAGGAGCGGCGATCGAACAGCTTGGATCTGTGGCAGAGAATATTTTGAACAAGATCAGCGAATCTATAAGCAACTTCGCTCAGAACACGCTGAAGCCAGCAGGCGAGAGAATTATTAAGGCGATCTCTACTGCCGTGTCGTCTAAGTTCGGAGAGATCACAAAAGCTATCTCGACAAAGATGAAGTCCATAAGCAGTCCGATCACTGCGGCATGGAACACGGTTAAAAGTACATTTACGGGGGCGATTAACTCGATCCGCTCTGCCGTGACCTCTGGATTCAACACGATCAAAAACAAGATCATGTCGCCGATCAAGACTGCCGCTTCCAAAGTTGGAAGTACGGTGAATAACATCAAGCGCCACTTAAGCTTCTCGGGACTTTCCGGCAAGGTCGCAGGGGTATTCAACTCTGTGAAGGAGAAGATTACGCATCCGATCGAGGCGGCAAAAAATAAGATTGTTGGAATCGCCTCGTCAATCGTTGGAGCATTCAGTGGTCTTGGTAGGAAGATCGCAAGCGCAATCGGTTCAATTCGTCCGAAAGTGTCTTGGAAGTCTATCAGCGTCATGGGAGCAAAAACTCCTCTGAAGGTTCCGACCGTAACATTTAGGAAGGCTATGACTCAGCCGTACATGTTCGACAAGAGCACGTTCTTTGCGGCTGGAGAAGCTGGAGACGAGATGCTTTATGGGCGGTCTAACCTTATGAGTGATATCAAGGCGGCAGTGAATGGGTCTTCTGCCGGTAACACGATAACTAATAACATAACCGTCAACGGCGCAGAGAACCCTGAAGAATGGGCTTCCAGATTTGCACGTCAGATGAGAATGGAGGTGAGAATGGCTTAATGGCTAAAGCAGTATCAAGTTTAGCATCACAAACAGTAAAAGTAACGACTGTAGCACCAAAGAACCTGAGCATTGCCAGAAGCGACCAGACATTCTCAGCCTCTTGGAAGATTGGCGATGCGGACTATGGTGGATTCCAAGAATTTGCATACAGGGCTATTCCTGCTACGGGGTGGACATATCTGGGCCTTGGGACGACAGCTACGTCGAAGTCAGTAGCTATCAGTAAGACGCAGTTTTTTCCGTACACAGCAAATAGAATCTCTGCTATCTCTGTCTCGGTCCGTGGTCAGAGAAGGAACTATGTCGTCAAAAAGAAAAAGAAGACGAAAGACGGCGGAACCTATACGCAGGAGACTAATTATATAACTTCTGCTTCTGCGTGGACCAACAAGCAATTTGCTATTACGCCGCCATGGGCTCCGTCGGTAAGTCAGGCCCTTACGGAGGGGGCTAACTACTCCACGACCTTCTCGTGGTCCGTGCATAATGACTCTTCAGACTCTGCATGGTTTACGGACCTTGTATGGGAATCCATTCTTGTAAAAGACTGCAATGTCCCGCTTGTCAATGGCAGGTACCTCGCATGGAGTGCGGGAGCAGCTGGCTGGCGGACAGGATCTGCGTCAGGAGACAGCTCTGTGACCATAGCAGAAGGAGACATCTCCGGAGGCTCGTATACAAGGTGGTTCAGAGCCAAAGCCAGAGGCCCTGCAGGAGAGAGTGACTGGTCATATACCAAGCATGTCTATGCTATCCCGTATCAGGCAGTCTTCCAGACTTTCTCATTGCAGAAGGCAGGAAGTCAGGGGTATACCATCACTATCAAATGGGATTCTCCGTCCAATGAGGCACATCCAATCGACCAGACAAGAGTAGAGTGGATTATAGCTACGCCAACAGCTGACATGAGTGTAGAGGACGGCCTTAGCTGGAATACTGCAGTTACTGTGGCAGACTATTCCGGTGGAACACAGTCAGCAGTCTTCTCTATCAGTGACATCGTCGGACAGAATCAGGGGCTGTTTGTTCGCGTCAATAATATGCATGATACGGACGCAAGCACCTCTTACGGCAAGCCACAGCTGATTGATACTGGAAAGCTTACTGCTCCGACTATTACTAATATTCTCTATCCAGAATATACAGTAACCATCTATACGGATTATGACCCGCCAGTTGACGGGGCTTTCTTGGTAGTAACATATAAGACTGCATCGAATCCTGATGTCGAGCAGGCTATTGGCGTAATCACTGACCCTGCTGACCCTCCAACCATTAACTGTCCTAACTGGTCTGGAGAAGATGACATCACTTTCGGAGTGTATGCTGCAGTTGGGTCGTACACATACACGACAGACTCCAACAATGTCAGGACGTACGTCGTTGACGCCAAAATGATTTCTGACACGACCTATGACAGGGCTACGCTTGCCACGGCTCCGACATCTATCGAAGCTATGGCCACATCGGTACCCGAGACTGTCCGTGTTATGTGGGACTGGTCTTGGAGTGCTGCAGATGTAGCAGAGCTCTCATGGGCTGACCATTCAGATGCATGGGAGAGCACCGACGAGCCTGATACATACACTGTTCAGAAGAGGTATGCATCAGCATGGAACATTTCTGGACTGGACGCAGGGAAAAGATGGTATATCAGAGTTCGATTAGGGAATGAGACAGCAGACGAAACTATCTGGGGACCGTGGTCAGAGATGGCATGGGTTGATCTTGCGTCGGCTCCTGCTAAACCTTCTCTTGATGTGTATCCGCCAATCATTCCACCAGATGGGACTATAACAGCATCATGGGGCTATGTCACCACCGACGGAACAGTGCAGGCTCATGCAGAAATAGACGAGATGACTCTTGTGGAGGGTGTGCCAGTCTATACGAAGGTGGCAGAGACAGAGTCCGCACAGCATCTGACTATCAATGCACAGGAAAGAGGCTGGTCTGCTGGTGAGACACATAACCTTGTTGTTATGGTTACTTCAGCATCAGGAAGACGAGCAGATGACTGGAGTGATCCCGTGCCTGTTATCATTGCAGAACCGTTGGAAATCACTATAACAGAGACCTCACTGGAGACCATACCAGTACCTGCAGACGATGACGCAGGAACAACAAGGAATCAGCTGTCTCTGACAGAAATGCCGATGACTGTGACCGTGACAGGGGCAGGAGCAGGTGGAACAACCATCGTGGCCATTGAGAGGGCGGAAGATTTTGTCGCTGGAAGACCTGACGACAAAAAGACGGACTGCTTCAAGGGCGAGACCATCTTCGTCTACCAGCAGGCAGGAGAAGCACAAATTACTATCCAAAGAGATGCTCTGATAGGGTCTCTTGATGACGGGGCCCAGTATAATCTGGTCTGTACCATCATGGACGGACTCGGCCAGACAGCAGAGACAGTCATTCCATTCGAGGTCCATTGGGAGCATCAGGCTCTCATGCCCGACGCAGTCATCTATACAGATGCGCTGGCCATGACAACGAGAATGACTCCGATCGCTCCGACAGGCTGGGTTGCTGGAGATACCTGCGACATTTACAGACTGTCTGCAGACCCGCCAGAGTTAATCTACAAGGGGGCAGAGTTCGGTCAGACCTACATCGACCCGTATCCCGCTCTGGGACTTCCGGGAGGGCATCGTTTCGTCTATGTGACAGCGGACGGTGACTATATCACGGAAGATAATCGATTTGCATGGATTGATACAACCGATAACATCAACGACCTTCTCGACATGGAATCCACCATCATCGACTTCGACGGTGACAGAGTTATCCTTGAATACGACATGGATATCTCCAGTCAGTGGGATAAGGACTTCACGCAGACCAAGTATCTCGGTGGAAGTATCCAGGGCGACTGGAATCCTGGCATTATGCGGTCGGGAACCGTGGCGGCAAGATCGCTTGTGGTTGACGATGAAGGCACGGTCGAGAAGATGAGGAGACTGGCGGCATACACGGGAATCTGCCATGTAAGAACGGCAGACGGGTCAAGCTATGCAGCAGATGTGCAGGTTAGTGAGAAGCAGTCATATCAGACCTCTGGTAAAATTGCAGAGTTCAGCATGAAGATCACAAGAGTAGATCCGGAAGGATATGACGCAGTAGCACTGACAGAATGGGAGGGAAGCTGATGGATTGGAATAAAGGTTATTCGGCATCGTTCTACGCTTCCTTTGTCGATCCTGTCACATGGCGTGATATTGAAAGGTTTGAGATCAAGGGCGGGAGCATATCCCGCTCTGATGCTGACCTGAAGGAGTCTGCGGATCTTGATTGTGTTAATTATGATCAGAGTCGTGAGAGATGGGTAAGGATATGGCTAGATACCAAGCAGGGCGGAGCATCGTCGCATACGGCATTGTTTACGGGACTGGCTACAAGTCCTGATAAGGATTTAAATGGATTCCTGTCAGAAACAAAGGTTGAATTATATTCCGTACTGAAGCCCGCCTCTGACATATACCTGCAGAGAGGGTATTATGCTCCGATCAATACGGCAGGGGCAAGAGTCGTGGCTGACCTACTGAGCGTGGTACCTGCTCCGAAAGAGATAGCAGGGGATTCACCAGCATTGCAGAGCGCCATCATTGCGGAAGACGGAGAGACACGGCTGACCATGGCTATCAAGGTTCTGGAGGCCATTAATTGGAGGATTACCATTTCGGGCACCGGCATGATTCGAATCGGCCCGAAGCCAACAGAACCAGTAGTCAGCTTTGATGCTTTGGAAAATGACTGTATCGAGCCGGAGATCTCCGTAAGCTATGACTGGTTCTCCTGTCCGAACATTTTCCGAGCAATCACTGACGGAGTATCTGCCGTAGCAAGAGACGACGATCCGAGAAGTCCATTCTCTGTAGCTAGCAGAGGCAGAGAGGTATGGCAGGAAGAAGATGACTGCGACCTTGCTGAGAATGAGACGCTGGCGGAGTATGCGAAGCGGAGACTCAGGGAAGAGCAGAACCTCGCTACCATGCTCGATTATGACAGAAGGTATCATCCCGATGTCGGAGTTGGCGACTTAATAAGACTGCATTATCCTGGTCAGGGCATTGACGGAGTGTATGAAGTGACAAAGCAGTCTATCACGCTCGGAGCAGGAGCGAGGACATCGGAGGAGGTTAGATCCCGTGGCTAGATTCAACAAGACGCTAAAGACTATCATGGAGGCCATGAACACTTCCAGCAAAGAGAAGACTAAGGCGTATGACACGCCAGCGACCGTGCTGAGAGTGGACGGCGATACTTTGTGGGTTCACATCGACGGGGGCGTTGACGAGACTCCGATTAAGAGGACTATTGATGCGAAAGTCGGAGATGTCGTGCAGGTCAGAGTCGGTGGAGGGCGTGCATGGGCGACAGGGAACGCAACTGCACCTCCAACAGATGACACGAAAGCAGGCATTGCTCTGGAGCAGACTAATGCGGTAAGTAAGACGGTCAAGACAGTCAAAACGCTCGTGAACAAGGTGATGAAAATAGCAGGAGACACTGCTCAATATTTTTGGCACACTCAGGAAGGCACCGACACAGGAGTACATATCACGGAGATTCCAAAAGAAGACTTCCTTGCTGACCCTGAGAATGGCGGAGGGAATCTTCTTGCACGGTCTAATGGTATTGCAGTCAGAGACGGATTGACGGAGTTGGCACAATTCGGTGCAGGACTTGCAAGAGTAGGACAAGAAGATGATTCTAATGTCGAGATCACAGAAGAATCTGTAAAGATGTATAAGGACGGACTGGAGTGCGTTTCGTTTGAATTACCAACAGAAGCAAGAACATATGTAGGAAACCAGTTTCGCAACATGTATCCGACGACTTTAAATGTCGGAGATGAGATATCACTGTTCGGCCGTGCTCCTAGTCAGTATGACGGTAAATACTGTACTTTCACATATCAGGGCAGAAGCTACAAGATAGAGCGTACCCAACAGGGCGGATATGACACAGATGACCCATCGACATATTACTATTACGGTTTCGACCAAACAAATAATCAGGTTAAATTCTACAGCAATGCCGACAGGACGATAATTTACAATGAACGGCTAGACGCACGATTCTATATAGAGGAATACTCAGCCCCGTCATACGTTGGCTGTTATCCCGAGAAATCAGTTGGCACAGTGTTCGCAGTTGGTAACGGCACTCCAACAACGCCATCTAATGCTTTTGAGGTGGACTACTACGGAAATGCTACCCTAGCAGGAAAACTGACAGCAGACCTGTCCAACATGATTACGGTAGAAGAAAAGTCGATAACATACAGTAATAGTTGGACATCAGTCTACAAGGCAGGATACCGACTTCTCAGTGTCCATGCTATCAGAAGCGATGTTGATTATATAATTCAAGCCAACAGACGGAGTGATGGCGTATACCTGCTTTATGCACCGAATGCCGGAAGTGCATCGCAAACAGTCGAGCTGATATGGCTAAAAGATTAAACAGGAGGACTTAAATTATGAGTGCAGTAATTATTAATGTCGACACGGCCCTCACCGATGTCCCGATTATCGAAATTGGTAAGCAGGGCGAGAACGAAGCGACGCAGGTCGTCTTTGATGTGTCGGATATGATTGATACTTTCGGGGCAGGCACGGCCTACGTTGTGGTACAGAGGCGTGGCGATGCTGAGCCGTATCTGCTCGATAATACCCAGCAGAGTAGCGACAAGGTAACATGGACAGTCTCTAACGTGGATACAGATGTCTATGGCATGGGCAGGGTTCAGTTGTTTTGGATGATTGGTGATCAGGTTGCTAAGTCCGTAAATTACCAGTTCTACGTTGAGGAGGCTCTCGGGAATCCCACGGACGCTCCTGTGGTACCTGGCGGCTGGATCAGTGAGAAGATTGGCGACCTCGATGAGTTGACAACTACGGAAAAAGAGAATTTGGTAGCTGCTATTAACGAGGTCAATGCTTTGGTTGATGGAATGGCTGATGACATCGAAGGGCTTACTGACGATGTCGAAGGATTGACTGGAGATGTCGAGACGCTTCAAACACAGATGGAGACCAAGGCAGAAATAGACGGTCTCTACGAAGACATGACCGTAGGCAATGCAGAACAGTTAATCGCATCGGATTATGTAGTAGACAAAGCGCCATATCTTTTCCGTAAGACTGGTGGTTCAACTGATGTTGGAAACAGGGAATATGATACCCTTGTTGGTGCTAGTGTGGTGTGGAATCAGCTAGCCAAAGAATTTAACAGCACAAACTGGACTGCTAGGACACCAGGCACTTCTGCAAGCTTCCAAGACGGAATTGTCACGATTGGGCCGACCGCAATTTATGATGGTGTCAGAACGACCGGCCGCGCAGAAATAATCAACGGGCACAAATATCTTATGTTGGTATCGGCAAAGAACACTGTTGCCAATGCTTCTTTTCAGATAGGAGTTCTTTCCAGTGGAGTTATAAAGGGATTTGCTTGTGCAACAGCAAACACATGGGGCAATTATTCTGCTATGTTGGCAGCTTCAAGTTCTTTAAGCGAATATATGACTCTTAGACATTCCAATTCTGAATACCTTGGTACTCTTGATGTTACGGATTTCATGCTCATCGACCTCACAACCTTCTTCGGCTCTTCCACAATCCCCGATTATGTATATACCCTAGAGCAATCCACCGCAGGAAGTGGAGTAGCATGGTTACGGCAGTATTTTCCAAAGCTGTTTGAATATCATGAACATGATGCAGGAACGCTTGTGAGCGTGGAAGGTGTTGAGAGTCATGATACTGTTGGGTTTAATCAGTGGGATGAGGAATGGGAAGTCGGAAGCATTGACACGTCAAACGGTCAAAACATGGCAAATACCAGCACAATTCGTTCCAAAAACTATATAAGAATTCAACCAAACACAAGCTATTATTTACTTCTTCCGTGGGCAGAAATATTATACTACGATAACAATAAAACGTTCATGTCATACACAAGGAATTACGTTGCTGAAGACGGAGCAATCCACGGAGTATTAAGAACAACTCCTGACAACGTATCATATATGCGGTTCAGGTGTTCGGGCACATATGGCGCCACATACAACCACGACATCTGCATCAACTTATCCAACTCAGGCTACCGCAACGGAGAATATGAGCCATACTGGAAACGCTCCTACCCTCTTGATTCCACATGGGTAGGAAGAGGTATCTATAAGCTAGGGTCTGATGGTAGACCTTATGCTGATGGGGATATATATGCGAGTGATGGAACAGTCACAGTAAATTATACCGAAAGAGCATATCAAAGCGGTGATGAATCACTTGCAAATGCTATTACCGATGGAACTAACACGGTTGTTAAATTAAGTACTCCAACCACAACCACACTTACCCCGTTCCAATCCCCTCAAATCTGTGATGATTTTGGTACTGAAGAATATATCACTGATTGCTTGATTCCTGTTGGACATGAGACCAAGTATCCTGCTAACTTGAGGGATAAGGTTCAGCATTTACCTGACTTATCTAACTTGGGAAATGGCAACTATATTGTCAATCAGACAGGTATGCAAATGTCACTCATTCCAACTACTAGTATCATTCCTGCTGTTCCAACTACTAACGGAACATACAAACTCAAATGCACCGTATCAGGCGGACAGGCTACATTAACGTGGGAGGTGGATTCATGATTACTTTGTATGATGTGATTGATATCAGGACTGGATTTTATCATTCTGTAGCGAAAGTGAAACCGAGGAATATTAAGTGGTTTGTAGCGGCGAATGAAGGTGATGAAAAGTGAAAATCTCCAAGACTAAATACCAAGGCTTTCCGCACAGAGTAACCTTCGATAACAAGCGAAAAAGTTATATTCCAGACCAGCGTAAGTTCAAGACAGAGTTCATTCGCAAGCACGGCTGCTCTCTGGCAGCCTTTTATATTGCACTGAGTTTCTGCGGGAAACCAACGAACATGATACCTCTGCTGAAATGGAGCAGATCGCATTTAAAAAGCTATATGAAATCAAAACTGACTATCAAGGGAGTGGCTGCGGGACTAAATAAGAAATGCGGCAGAAAAGTAGCGACGTATCATCGGACATGTTCCTCAACAGCAATCAACAAGGCCTTAAATGCTGGCCATCTGGTTCTGCTGGAGACAGGAAACCCGATCCACACGAATGTGATCTATAGGAGCTCCGGACACACGTATCACCTTGATCACGGGAATGTGAGGAAGATCGACTATAAGAAGCTCGTAAACAACGCAACGAAGCACTCCGTATACAGGGGTTGGGTCGAGGTGACGGGATAATGACAACAATGATTAGTCTGCATGATATTATATCCCTTTTTCTAGCTTTTTGTGGTGGTGTCTCAATCCTTGGAGCTGCCCTGGTCTATATCGCCAAGGCGATCGGGTGGATCCGGAAGCCGGAACACCGACAAGATGAGCAGTTGAAAGACCACGAGACAAGGATCACGCGTCTTGAGGAGAAGACGGACAATGACTACGACGACATAAAGAAGCTCCAGGCCGAAGTCAAGATGGTCTTAAAGGCGACACTAGCTATCATGAAACATGAAATCGACGGAAATAATACTGCGGACTTGACTAAGACAAGAGACGACATAGAAGAATATCTTTTGAGTAAGTGAGGTGATTGTATGGCAGAATTAAATGAAAGATGGTTAAAATGTGCAGCAATCAGGGCAATCAAGACCATGGCTCAGACCGCAGTCGCAACGATCGGGACGGCAATGGTAATGTCCCAGGTTGACTGGAAGATGGTCTTATCCGCTTCCGTGCTGGCGGGGATCCTGTCTCTGTTGACTTCTGTGGCGGGAATCCCTGAGGCAGATGAGAAGTATGAGGAGGATGTTATCTATAGAGAAGAGGAAGAGCCGGAAGAGGGTGAATAGATGCATATTTCCGAAAAAGGCCTAAAACTGATAAAGGAGTTTGAGGGATGCTACCTGAAGGCGTACAGAGATCCCGTCGGGATAATTACTATTGGTTATGGAGTGACTAATGCTGACAAATCCGTTACTGGCACCACCATCAAGGAAGGCCTCCGGATTAGCCAGGCCACGGCTGACAAATGGTTAGAGGAATCTATCAGAAGGTTATACGAACCAAAAGTCATGAAGTACAATGACAAGTATCACTGGAATCAGAACCAGTTTGACGCTTTGGTCTCTTTCGCTTACAATATCGGCTCCATCGACCAGCTGACCCAAAACGGCACTCGGAGCATCCAAATGATCGCCGACAAAATGCTGGAGTATGACGGTGCGAAAGGGAAGAAGCTGGCAGGCCTTACAAGGCGCAGGAAGGCTGAGCATGACTTATTTATCACTAAACCTTCAAACGTGCCACAGAAGGCCGTACAGAAGCGCACAGGGTATACTGGAAAGTTTCCGTGCCTGCCTCCGAGAGGCTACTATAAGTGGGGTGACGGATATCTGCAGTTGCGAGGCTACAATACACAGATCAAGAGAGTGCAGAAGCTGTGTACATGGATCACCGGAGTCAAGCTGACGATTGACGGAGATTATGGCAATCGCACCGTCGAGGCCGTCAAGAAGGCCCAGGGGATTCTTAAGATAAAAAGAGACGGTCATTTCGGCCCCGACACGCTGGCAAAAGCAAGGCTATACAAAAAGTAAAAGGGAGGCGAAAAACCTCCCTCTTTTTTGATTTTGGTGCCACGAATGGTGCCACGACATAGCCAAGATCCTTTATCCGCGCTATTTTTTCGTGGGTTCGAGTCCCGTCGCCTCGATTTTTGGGAGAGTGGCTTAAATAGCTGTTCTCCCTTTATTTATGCGGGTTTCAGCCGTTTTTATTAAAAGTCGATTTTTAAAAAATAACGGTGTTGTGGCACCATTTTGGCGAATCCGGTGACACAAACGGTGCCACGAAAAAGGAGCTATACAAACTCCTCAAAAAACTTGTCTATGATATTATCTACTTTCTGCCTCTCTTCTGAGAATGTCTCCATATACACCGACTTCATAACGTGGTCAGTTTTCCAACCACCACGCTCTTGAGCATACTTGTCAGGAATCCGAAGCATTGCCATCAAAGAAGCATTGATGTGCCTCAGGTCGTGGAAGGATATCTCCGGAAGTCCTGCTGACCTCATGCATTTCTTAAGATGGTATAGAATTGCTTTTTGCGTCATCGGAACTATCACATCTCCGTCGACCTGGTCAATCAGGTCTCTGATCGGAACAGGCATCCTGTGGCGTCGGTTCCTTGAGATCTCCTTTGCCATCTCTTTTCGTTCGTCTACTCCATTGACGGTCACCAGCACCTCACGGATCGTGATGAATTCTCCATCGATGCTCTTACTCTTTGTGAGACCTCTGATCTCCGACATGGTAAAAGATAACCACATAGCGAGGAGGCATGGCAGCTCAACGCATGACCCCTTTACTGCCTCATAGACTTCCTGAGGCATCGGAAGGGAGCGGATCTGCCTCGCCTGCTTCGGAAGGGTCACTGTGTGGATCACTCCGGGGTCGAACATTTTAAGAGTAGAAGAGATCAAACCATATTGATTCTTGACGGTCTTAGGTGACAGAGTTCCGACCTTCTTCTTTTTCGGCTTCCGATAAATCTCCTCATTGATGGCCTGCTGCAGCATGGCGTCAGTGATCTTCTTGATCGGGATATCCATGAGGGACTGGAAGGCATGACTTCTGATCTTCCGATAAGAGTTGATTGTGGTTGGAGACAGAGCAGGTTCCTTCAGGCTGATATACTCGTCGATCGCATCTCCCAGAAGAAGATTTGCCGTGTCTTTTACTTCTCTTCTGGACAGAGAGAACTCCGCAGCCATGAATTCGGCCTCTTTTTTGGTGGAGGCCGTGAAGGATTCGTATCGGCGTTTCCCGTCAGGCCCTCTGTAGCTGACACGAGCCCTGTAATTTCCAGAGGGTAGCCTTTTAGCCTTCATGATAGTAAACACCTCCCTTTTCGTTTGCTATAGGTAAGAGGCGATGCTATAATATAGGTGCATTCTTTTGCATCGCCTTGATGCAGGCCGTCATCCATTGGAGCTGGGTGGCGGCGTTTTTTGTTTAGTTAGTTTCCACTCATTTTATCAAGCAGATTCTGCAGTTTCCCATCATCTTGGTAAATTTTATTACCAACTGCAACAGAGTGGATTGTATATCCTTCCCCGTCTGTTGAAAAGATAACCGTGGCTTTCTGCTTTTCCGCCATATTCTTGATCTCAAGAGGCTCAGTCACACATACGATACATCCGCTTTTACTATCATCATAATCCGCACAATGATAAGAATCTGCACCCCAAGGCCAATGTGCTACTGCAACGTATTGATCGACACCTTTTTGCACAAGTGTCATATAAAGCGCCTGATGGTCTGTATCATTATGTACTACACTCCAGTCCAGTTCCTTCTCTGTTTTTTCTTCCGTTTTCCCCCCTCCACAGGCTGCAATCATACAGGCCATGGCAAGCATTCCTAGTAACAGTAATAACTTCTTCATTTTTTTCTCCTTTCAATCCTTTCTGTGTGCGTCGTATTCGATTTGCTGTACGTCGTGTTTCTCAAAGTCATGATCCTTAATATGTTTAAGGGCATGAATATATCCAAACAGTTGCTGTTCGTAACTGTCCCTGGCATTTAAAAAAATAGTATAGCTTCCATCACAATTAAGTATTACATGATCATGAATGCCATATTCCATGTTAATCATTATAATGTTTTTCAATCAGTCCAATCCTCCGGGAAGTCTTCTGGGTGCTCCAGACGGTACATTTCTTTCATCATGTCGACATGAGCCTGGAAGCGCTTCGGGTCCATATTCTTTTTCATGTGGAAAAGAGAGCGCATCTGCTTATCGTCAAACATCTCCTGTGCGAGTTTTGCAGCTTTTTCGTCAAGATAGTAAGTTTTTTCAGAATTATCCTCTTCCAATAGGTCAGACCTTCGACAGTGGAAGATTTTACAGATTGCGTCAACCTTGTCCATGCGTGGTGATTTAGTGCCTTTGCACCAATTCGACACGGATTGTGGACTAACTCCAAGCCTCTTTGATAAGTCAGCCTGTGACATTCCGAAAATGTCTAAGAATTTCTTTAAGTTATTAGCAAAAATCATGTTCATTTCAGCTTCACTCATTTTAGCTCCTCCTCTCCTTGCTGAGATAAGAATATTATAAAGCTAAAGTTGATGAAAAACAATACTTTTTTAATAAAATATCAACTTTTAGTATTGACATCAACTTTAAGTTGATATATACTAAATGTGTCGAAACAAGACAGACAGGAGGTGAATAAGTAGTGGATCTAAGAATTTCCCTGGCAGCAGCAAGGGTAAATGCGGGAATGACACAGGATCAAGTGGCAAAAACTATGCAGATATCAAAATCTACGCTTGTCAATTGGGAAAATGGAAAGGTGATTCCGAAGCTTGCTCAATTGAGCTATCTCAGTAATCTCTATCAGATTCCTGTTGACAATATTTCTTTGCCTACTAAGTCAACTTTAAGTTGATAGCTAATTTTTATCTACTCTTATAACTTAATATAACGGCGCTTCCTGAAAGCCAGCCAGCACCATTGCAAATGCTAACCATTACAAATGTTTACCAGCTATGATTTTTTTGTTATGTGAATCTCCTTCCTCTAAAGTTT